>Ga0187892_10000355_pt1 | contig 121565 bp, 118 predicted proteins | sample MA1701073metaG_FD_139345 | JGI IMG/M metagenome (GOLD analysis project Ga0187892, IMG submission 139345) | Bio-ooze microbial communities from a basaltic lava cave in the Kipuka Kanohina Cave System on the Island of Hawaii, USA - MA170107-3 metaG ... | reverse complement strand
GCCGGCAACATCGTCAATGGACGCAACGGTCGGCCTCTGGCCATGCGCTTCCTCCTTTCTCTCGAAGGAAGCGTAGACCAGGACAGTTAAATTATCAAGTTATTCTTGGGACGAGACACTAGCAGCATCGCGCGACTTCGCGTACAGAATCGGGTCTGCACCCTATGCCGCCCCCCTACGCCCGAGAGTAGGGTAGCGAGGGGAAAAGGCCGCACGTGTGGTTGGGTCGTGTGGCGGGGAGGTGAAGGAGTGCGTAAGGTCTTGCTCGCCTGCGGGATTCTGTCTTCGCTGCTTTATGTCGCCATGCTTGTCTTTGTGCCGATGCGGTTCGAGGGCTACAGCTCCGTCTCTCAAACGGTCGGCGAGTTGTCCGCGATCGGCGCGCCGACGAGGCCGCTGTGGGTTTCCCTGGGTATCCTCTACACCTTGCTCGTGGCCGCTTTCGGCTGGGGCATCTGGATATCCGCCGGGCGAAACCACCCCCTCCGCGTCGTGGGAGGCTTGATGGTCGTCCACGGCATCATGGGCCTCGCCTGGCCTCCGATGCACCTGCGTGAGGTGTTGGCAGCGGGCGGGGGCACGTTGACCGATACCCTGCACATCGTCTTTGCGATCGTCACGGTTCTGTTCCTTATGCTCGAGATCGGGTTCGGGGCAGCCGCGTTCGGAAAGCGGTTCCGGCGCTATTCCATCGCTACCTTAGTGATCCTCGTCGCGTTTGGCGCTTTGACCGGAATGGATGGCCCCCGGGTTGGGGCAAATCTCCCCACGCCGTGGGTCGGGGTGTGGGAGCGCATCAACATCGGCGTGTTCATGCTCTGGGTGGTTGTGCTGGCCATCGCTCTGTTGCGCGTCCAGGAGGCCACCGCCCCACGACGCCTGTGGGCGGATCAAGGAGCGGCGGCTACTCAGTAGAGCGGTTTTGTGGCGACGAAGATGGCCGCCTGAGCCTCAATCGAGTACGGCGCACCGCCCAGGCTCCCATACACGGCGTCAAGGTGCAGCCCGGCCCGCTCGAAGAGCGCCTTCACCTCCACCACCGTGTAGGCGCGAATGGAATGGTACCAAGACTCGCGGCGCCCGTCGGGGAAGAACGCGGTGTTCGTCCAGTTGAGCCGTCCCCTCAGGTAGTCGAAGTCCCACTCCTCCAGCTCGAAGATGTCCCCGGTCCGGTCGACCTGAAACCGGTCGAAGCGCTGGATCTCGTACTCCCTGTTCCAGAAATCCATCAGGAAACGGCCGCCGGGCCGCAGCGCCTGCGCGATCCCCCGCAGCATGGCGAGGTGTTCGGCGTCCGTCTCGAAGAACCCGAAGGATAGGAACATGCTGATCGCCGCGTCAAACTCGGCTTCGAACTCCAGCGCGCGCCCGTCTGCCTGGCGAAAGTCGACGGCGACCTCGGCCGCCTGCGCCTTCTCCCGGGCGCGGGCGAGCTGCACCTCGGAGATGTCGATCCCGGTGACGTCGAACCCCAGGCGCGCCAGCTCGATGCTGTGGCGGCCGTACCCGCACCCCACGTCCAGGATGCGGGCGGGCGGGGTCATCCCCACGAGGGCCAGGACCTGGGGGGTCTGCGTCCGGGCGAGCTCGGTGTCTTGGCTCTCGTAGAGCTCAAAGTAGAGGGTGGTGTCGAAGAGCCTGCGCCACCATTCCATCGCTTCTACCTTCTCCGCGGCCGGGGAGGTCCTCCTGGCATCCTGCCGGGCGCCCTGCGAGTTGCGGCACACCTCCCATGAAGTTCACACGAGTCTCCCTCTTCCAAGAATTGTGGGGCGGGCACGCGAAGAGGGAAGAGGAGCGCCGCCCGTGGGGCGTGAAGGTCATCTCATTCGACGGGATCCTGGAGGGAGACCATGGTGCGGGCGCTGGCTGCTGTTTTCCTTATGTGCACGTTGACCCTCATCGGTGGCGCGGCCGAAGCCATCTCATTGGCCGTCTGCACAACGAACAGCACGATGGGGGCGATCACGCAGTCGGCGCCCTGCGGCATCTACGGGGTAGTGCAGACGCGCACCGAGGCGGGCGGCCCGATCTTCGTGCGCTACATGACGCATGCGCCCGCATCAACGCCCAAAGGGATCGTCTTCCTCCTCCCCGGAGGCGCGGGAGGGGCGGGGATCTCCGGGACGCCCGGGCAGCCGCCGGTCAGCGCGAACAACAACTTCCTCGTCCGCAGCGCGCAACTGCAGACCGAGGATGGCTTCCTGGCGATCACGACGGGACGGCCGTTGTTCAACGACGACTCCACGACCCCGGAGGGCGTGGCGCTGATCGCGGATTTCCGCCTCACCTCCCGGCACGCCGTCGACATCGTCGCGGTGCTGAATGCGGTCATCGCCTCGAACCCCGGCGCGTACGGGAACCTGCGGGTCTTCCTCGCCGGGACCAGTTCCAGCACCATCGGTGCGATGGCTCAGGCGCGGCTGGCCAACGCCGTCGCCCTCTCCAGCGTCGTCAGCGGGTACACGAATTGTCCCACCTGTCTTTACATCGGGAATCCTTTGATCCCCGCGCTCGTCCCCGCGAATATGCCCGTGCCTGTCCACGTGATGGCGCACAAGGACGACACCTGTTCCGGCACGCTACCGGAGAACGCCAGACTGGTCTACCAGCAGTTTCGAGCAGCCGGGGTGAAAGCCGAGTATGACGAGCTCAACGGCGGCTTCACGATGGCGGGGATGATCATCCCGCCCGACTCTGCGCCCATCAATGTCTGCGAGGCGCTGACCTTCCACGGGTTCCTGGGGATCGAGACCAAAGGGGTCAAGGAGATGACGAAGCTGTTTGAGGACGTCTTGGGGGACCTCAGGCGGCTGTACCCTGGGAATCGCAAACCGGTCGTGGTGACCCCGGGGGCGCTGTCCGCCGCCGTTGGCGTCCTCGACCTCTCCCCGCTGGTGTCCGATCCAGATGGAAATGCGCTCGCCTTCACCCTACCGCACGCGACGTCCGACCGCGGCGCTGCGCTGATCCTCAACGGGACGACGGTGACCTATCTCGCCGGGGGCGGCGGGTACCCCGACGCGTTCGTCTACATCGCCTCCGACGGCAGGGGGGGCGTCACTCCGGCCGTGGTGACGGTCGGGCCGTAGCGCGTCGACCCTCCGAACGCGCCGTCAGGTACCCAACGCTCAGGCCCGGTCAGGTAGCCGATCCAGCCTCTCCGCTCGGAGACGCCGGCGCCGTCCGGCCGAAGAGCCGCACCCGCCTTTGCTGCCGCCGCTGCGACCGTCGCGGGCGCGCCCTGCCGCAGGGCGTACAGGTGGGTGAACTCTGCTCCCAACAGCAGATTCTGCGCCGAGTAGTAGATCCACAGCAGGATGACAACGAGCGAGCCGGCCGCTCCGAACGTGGAGGTAAAGGCGCCGCGCCCCAGATACAAGCCGATCAGGAACTTCCCGAGGGTGAACGGCGCCGCGGTGAGCATCGAGCCGATCCAGACGTCGCGCCAGCGGATCTTCACTTCAGGGAGGATATTGAAGATCAATACCCGCGATGTTCGCGGCGGAAACGGTGGGCGTGGAAGCGGTCAGGACCCCCGAGTGGCGGTGTAGACGGCGGTGGCTGTGGGCGGCGCAGCGCCTGTGCCGGCAGTGGGACTGGCGTATTCCGTGGAGTCGTTCTCCAGCAGGTCCTGGGTAGGATCGTCGCGCCAGAGGGCCATCTGGATCTCCAGCGGCGACATCGTGGTGAGCAGCCGGAGGAAGCGCTCGACGACGCCGGGATCCAGGACCGAGCCCATCATCGCCCGCAGTTCCGTCTGCGCCTCGTGGAGCGTCTTGCGCGGCCGGTACGGCCGGTCGGAAGTGAGGGCGTCGAAGACATCGGCAACGCGGATGATACGCGCGCCTACCGGGACCCGCTCTCCCGCGAGGCCATCCGGATACCCTGTCCCATCGAAAGACTCCTGGTGATGGAGGACGAGGTCGACGAGGTGATGAAACGCCCGGGCCTCCTGCAGCATGAGCGCGCCCCGCTCGGGGTGGCGCTTGACGATGGCCAGCTCGTGCGCGGTGAGCGGTCCGGGCTTGAGCAGGATCGCTTCCGGCACGGCCAGCTTCCCCAGGTCGTGCAGCAGCCCGGCCAGCCGGATGCGCTCGATCTCTTCCTGCGGCAGATCCATTTCCATGGCGATGGCGACGGCGGTGTTGGCGACGCGCTGGGAATGCGCCATGGTCTCGGGATCTTTAGCTTCCAGCGCGGCGGTGAGGACCTTGACGCTGCTCTCGACGAGGTCGCGGAGGACGATGCCCCGCGCCTCCTCGCCCGAGGTCTCGTCCGTGGTGAGGGCATCCGTCAGGGCCGGGGAGGGCAGACTGATCCGTCCTGCCCTCCCGTTCCCCTCCTCGCTGTCCCCCCTGCTCACAATCGGACTCGTGCTCCCAAGCTCGGCGGGCTCCCAGGCGTCGCGGAAGACCACGCGGTTCTTACCGCGCTTCTTCGCTTCAAGCAGGCAGCCGTCCGCGTGCTCGACCAGCGCCGTTGCCGACACCATGCCGTGCTCTTTCAGAGTGTAGGTGGCGGCGCCGATGCTGATGGACACGTGAAAGGCGCCCTCGCTGGTGGGGATCTCCACTTCTTCCACCGTGCGCCGCAGCCACTCCGCCCAGTCCGCCAGGGGCTGGCGGGCGAGGCCGGGCAGCAGCCAGACGAATTCCTCGCCCCCGTAGCGGCAGACGACGTCCTCGGCCCGGCGGCGATCGAGGATCACCTTCGCCACCTGGCGCAGGGTGTCGTCGCCGACCTGGTGGCCGTAGCGATCGTTGACGGATTTGAACCAGTCGATGTCCAGGATCAGGCAGGAGAGGGGATGGCCGGCCTGGCGGGCCCGCTCCATCTCCAGGTGCAGGCGGTCCTCGAAGGCCCGCCGGTTGAGCAGACTGGTGAGGGGGTCGGAGGCGGCCAGCTCCTCCAGGAACGTAACGCGGCGCCGCAGCGCCTCTTCGCGGCTCTTGCCGCGGAGCACCACGCGGATACGGGCGATCAGTTCCTCGGGGCTGAAGGGGCGGACGACGTAGTCGCACGCGCCTTCGTCGAGACCCTGGATGCGCTTGTCCACGCCGGCAACGGCGGTGAGGATCATCACCGGCACCTTGTGGGTGAGCGGGTCCTGCTTCAACTCCCGGATCAGCCCGATCCCGTCGACGTCCGGCAGGGCGATGTCCAGGAGAATCAGGTCCGGGGTCGCGCTGCGGGCCCGCGCGAGCGCCTCGGTGCCCGTATCCAGAATCTCCACGCGGGCGCCGTGGGTCTCCAGACGGTCGCGCAGCGGCAGGATCGCGCGGTCCTGGTCGATGAAGAGGATGCGGGCGGGGCGCGACCCGATCTGCAGTTTCGTGGTGTGGCCCGGAATGGCCGGAGGGCCGGTCGGGGCCCGGGGGGTACCCGCGGTGAGCGTTCGCGCCGCCATCTCCGAGTGCCTCGTCGTGTCGTGTGTCGCTCTAATCAGAGCGACATACAGTGCGATGCCGCCGTCCAGTGAAAAGAGGATCCCATCGGAGAAGATGGCATCCTCTTCGGTAGTCCGGCCGCCCTCGAGGGGCCCGTGGACTTTGCGTCCCCACCTCGCGGTGGGTTTGCCGTTATCGGAGGTCATCTGGTTTGTACCCGACGTTCGCCACCGCTAGACGCGTCGTGCCTACCCGCCGCGCCCTCCGCGTTCTCGTCACCCTGGCCCTGTGCACCCTCGTAGTTCCCGGAAAACTCGCGGGAACCGGCGGCGTCGCCGCTGCCTCCAGGGCCCCGGAGCTGGCGTTCGTGTCGGCGCGGGCGGGCGCTGCCCACATCTCCCTCATCGGGGTGGACGGCTCGAGAGAGCGGCGGCTTACGCCGGGAGGGTTCGCGACTCCGGCCTGGTCACCGGACGGGCGGAGGCTGGCCTTCGTCCGCACCGCCGGCGGGCACTCGGTCATCCTCGTGGCCCGCGCGGATGGCAGCGGGGCGCGCGCCATCACCCGACCGGGGGCCGAGGCCGGCCTTCCCGCCTGGGCTCCCGGCGGCCGCCGGCTGGCGGTGGTGATTGCCCACGCCGGGACCCGCCAGATCGCGACGATCAACGCCGACGGCACGGGGCTGCGGCGCCTCACCGCTCCGCCGGGCTTCAGCACCGCTCCCGTCTGGTCGCCGGACGGCCGTCAGATCGCGTTTGTCTCGCACCGTGATCACCCCAACCCCGAACTCTATGTGATGCGCGGGGACGGCGGGGGGCAAACCCGCCTGACCAGAGATGGTGTGCTCCTGCGTCCCGGCGTGCTCCACTCGGTCTGGCTCCCGGGCGGAGGGCGGCTGGCCTACGTCGCGCGGGTGGGCCTTGCGGAGCAGGCGATCTGGGTGGTGGACGCTTCCGGTGGAACGCCGCGACGGATCAGCACCGGATACGCGCCGGCTTGGTCGCCGGACGGGCGGCGTCTCGCCTTCGTCGTCGCGCGGGTGGGAGATGCGCAGATCTACGTGATGGATGCTACCGGGAAGAACGTGCGCCGGATCACTCCCGCGGGGACGCATCTGCTGCCCGCCTGGTCCCCGGATGGACGGTGGATCGCGTTCGTGTCCATCCGCGGGAGCGACCTGGCGCTCTGGGTGATGCGCCCCGATGGTACCGGGCAGCGCCGGTTGGGCCCGATCTGGGGGGATCTCAGCCTGCTGCCGCTATTCGCCTGGAGGCCACGATAGGTTCACGTCGGGGTGAGGCCATGGGCATTCGACTCGCCGGCTGCGGGGCAGCTCCGCCCCCCCTGCGCAAACGCCGGTAAAGCTGTTCGGCCTCCCTGTCGTAATCGGGAAGCTTCAAGAGTTCCCTGTAGAGAACCGTCAGTGCCCTGAATCGCCGTTTCCCGGTCATCTCTGCCAACTCCCTCCCGATCCAATGTGAGCCCCGCCGACACTTCACAGAATGAGGTAGGCCGCGGATTGGAACGATGGCACTCGTCACACCCTCGCTGTCAAATACGGGACAATCTGGCTCTGAGCGGTCCGGAGAGCGAATCAGAGGCGATTTCGCCAAACTTTCGTTCGTCCATCAAGAATATTAAGTTCAATATTGATATATTTAACCTTTGACTTTACTATTCTCACAGGAAACAGAAACGAGGCAAAGAGAATGGCGAATCGGCTCGTCAACAAGTGTCCGGTCTGCGGGGATGACCTCGAGGTCGTGCGGCTGGAGTGCCAGACCTGCCACACGGCAATCGAGGGACATTTCACGCTGGGATCCTTGTGGCGGCTGGATGAGGAGCAGCAGCGCTTCGTGGAGACCTTTCTGAAGGTCCGCGGCAACATCAAGGAGATGGAGCGCGAGTTGGGGATCTCCTATCCCACTGTGCGCAGCCGCCTCGACGCGATCCTGCGCACCATGGGGTTCAGCGTCGAGGGCGGAGAGGAGACGCCGTCTCCGGGGAGGCGGCGGGAGATCCTGGATCAACTGCAGAGTGGGACGATCACGGCGGGCGACGCGGTGCGACTGCTGCGGCAGGGCCGATAGGAGGGGCGGAGATGAACAGCATCATGTTGGAGATGGTGGGGCGCCAGCGGTACCAGGAGATGCTGCGCGCGGCTGAGGAGGACCGGCGGGTTCCGGCTGCGCCGGCGTGGGAGCCGGTCGGGGATCTGCTGATCCGGTTCGGCCGGGGCTTAGAGCGTGCCGGCGCGCGGTTGAGCGGCGCCCCGGCCGGCGGGCAGGCCGTAGGGGCGAGCCGATGAGCGAAGAGCGGCAGATGGTTCTCAAGATGGTGAAAGAAGGCAAGATCACGATCGACGAGGCCGAAGCGCTGCTCGAGGCGCTCGCGGAAGGGGGGCTGCCGGCGGGGGAGCGCAAGGAGGCCGAATCGCTGCAGCCGGTGGAGGAGGGCAAGGGGCGCGCCAGGCCGGAGCCACCGGTTTCGCTGAGCGCGGAGATTCGTGAGCGGGTGCGCAGAGCGATGAAGAGCGGCCTGCCCGCCGCGGCGGTGGGCGAGTCCCTGCGAGAGTCCATGCGCGAGGTGGGACGGACCCTGCGGGAGGAACTGCAGGGGATCGGCACAGACGTGGACAGCTCGCTGGGCTCGATGGTGCGCGATCTCTTCGGCCTCGCCGCCGCCTCCGACGAGATCACCCTCAGCCACACCGGCGCCGGCGTGACCCGGCTGCTGGTGGCGAGCCGTCGAGGGGACGTCCGACTGGCCCGCTCCCCTGACCGGACGGTCCGAGTCACCTCGCGCCGGCAGGTCTGGGCACACGACGAGGCAGATGCGGCTGCCGCCCTGCCGCGCGTTGAGGTCCGGTTGACGCCGCGCGGCTCTGACCTGCTGCTGGCCGTGGAGCCGGCCTCGGGGGCGCCCCGCCATCTCCGCTACCGCGTCGACCTGACCGTGCAGGTACCCGAAGGGATCGGGGCGGAGGTCGACCTCAAGAGCGGGGATGTCAACGTCGAGGATCTGGCCGGCGACCTCACCGTGCGAATCAAGAGCGGCGATCTCTCCGTGGGACCCCACCGGGGCAGGGTGCGCGCCGAGATCAAGAGCGGGGACGTGCGCCTCCAGGAGGCTGAAGACCTCGATCTGCACGTGCTCAGCGGCGACGTCGACGTCAAGCAGGTGCGCGGCGCAGCGGAGCTGCGTGTCACGAGCGGAGACATCTCGCTCGAAGAAGTACGCGGCGCCGTCGACCTGACCGCCCACAGCGGCGACGTGCGGTTGGGCATCTATGGGTCATCGAGCGTCCGCGCCAAGACGATCTCCGGGGACATGTCGGTCAACGTGGCGTCGCTCGCCGCCGGCGCCCGTGTGGCGCTCGAGGCGGTCGCGGGGGACCTCTCCGTCACCATGGGGGCGCGCATCCAGGCCGGCGTCCGGGCGCAGGCCACCGCCGGCGCGATCGATGTCGGGACGCTCCCGTTGCGAGAGGTGCAGAAGGGGCGCGGGTGGCTGGAAGGGGTCCTGGAGGCCCGCGACGCCGCCATTGACGTGCGCACGGTCTCGGGCGACGTGACGATTCAGCCTGAAAGGGCCGGAGCGTGACAGGCGAGCCGGACGAACGCCTCCGCATTCTCGAGATGCTGCACGAGGGCAAGCTGTCCGTCGAGGACGCGCACCGGCTGCTGGGGGCGCTGCAGACGGATCGCGCCCGCGCGGCGCCCCGGGCGCGGCTCCTCCGCGTCCGCTATGGCGGCCATCGTGGCGAGGCGATGAACTTTACGCTACCCTTGGGGCTGGCCGAGATCATCCTTCGCTTTCTTCCTAAGGGCATGCGGGTCTCCGCGAACGGGCAGGAGATCGACGTGGCCCGGCTGCTGACCGATCTGCAGGAGAGCGGGACCCTCGGAAAGATCGTCGATGTCCACGACAACAAGGGGGGCCACCTCGAGATCACTGTGGAATAGGGCTGTGTACGCGCTGCTGGCGGTCCTGCTCCTGGCAGGATCGGCGGCGGCTCCCGGGGGCACCCGCGCATCGGCGCAGGGCGCGGCTTTCCCGCAGGGAGTCGCCGCCGGGAACGCCACCCACGACACCGCATTGGAGTGGCGGGACGATCACGACGCCTTCCTGCACCGCGCCCGGATCCCCCCTGCCTCCCTAGCGCTCGCGAGCAGGAAGGCCCCAGCACTCACAGAAGGCCCCCCGGGCCAGGGCCATGGACGCCGAACGCAGGCTCGTCAGCGTGCTCTACGCCGACCTGATCGGCCACACAGAGGCGGCGAGGCGCCTGGACGCGGAGGAATGGCACGCCGTCCTCGACGCCTACTTCGCGGAGATGGTCCGTCCGATCGCGCGCTACGGCGGCACGGTGGAGAAGTTCATCGGCGACGCCATCTTCGCCGTCTTCGGCGTGCCGCGCGCGCACGAGAATGACGCAGAGCGCGCCGTGCGGGCGGGCCTCGAGATGGTGGACACGCTCGCCCGCATGCGCCCCGGCCTCCAACGCCGGCTTGATGCTTCCCTCGAGATCCGCATCGGCATCGCCACGGGAGAAGCCATCGCCCCCGGCGACCTCCGCAAGGACCGGCTGATCACCGGGGAGCTGACCACCCTGGCCGAGCGGTTGCAACGGCACGCCCCCGCCAACGGCGTCATCCTCAGCGAACGGACCTTTCGCGTGCTCGCCTCGCTCGTGGACGCCGAGCCCCTGGAGGCGCTGGCCCTCAAGGGGTTCGCGGAGCCGCAGCGGGGTTTTGTCCTGCGCGCCATCGCTCCCCAGATCGAGAGAGCCCGCGGGGTGGGCGTCGCCGCGCCTCTCGTTGGCCGCGAGAGCGAGCTGGCCGATCTCGAACGGGTGCGCCGCCGGTTGCTGGGGGGTCAGGGGCAGATCCTGGCCATCATCGGCGAGGCGGGGTTGGGCAAGTCGCGGCTCGTCGCCGAGTTGCAGTCGCGCCTCGGGCCGGACTTACGGTTTCTTGCGGCGCGCTGCCAGGAGTTCACGCAGGGAGTGAGCTATGGGGCGGTGGTGCAGCACCTGCGCGCTTCCCTGGGGCTTGAAGAGGGCGATCCCCTCGAAGTCGTGCGGCTTCAGGTCGGGGCCGCCCTGGCCCGCACCTTTGGCGCGAGCGACCCGGAGGTGCGCGTAGCCATCGAAGGCCTCCTGGGGCTCGAGGCGCCGGCTCCGCCGCCCGCGGATGCGGGGCTGGCCGCGGCCGAGGTCAGGCCCGAAATCGGTGCAGCGATGCGGCGCTTCTGGGAATCCGCCGCCGCACGGGTCCCGGTGGTGCTGGCGGTCGAGGACATGCACTGGATCGATGCAGCCTCCGCGGCGGCCCTCGGCGACCTACTCGCCGTGACGGAGCGGGCGCCGCTGCTGCTGGTATGCGTCTTCCGCCCGGAGCGTCAGTCCCTCGCCTGGGACCTCAAGGTGACCGCGGAGCGGGAGTTTCCGCATCGGTACGTGGAGATCCGGTTGGAGCCGCTCTCCCGGGAGGAGACGGAACGCCTCGCCGCGGCGCTGCTGGCTGCCGAGGGGCTGCCCGAGGAAGGCAAGGTCGGCGTGGCGCAGCGCGCCGAGGGGAACCCCCTCTACGTCGAAGAGCTCGTGCGCTCCCTCCACTTGAACGCCGCACCGGCGAACCTGGACGTCCTGCCGGACACGCTGGCCGGTCTACTGCAGGCCCGGTTGGATGCGCTCCCCCGGCCGACCAGGCGCGTGGCTCAGGCCGCCGCCGTCATCGGCCGCACCTTTCCGGAGGGACTGTTGAAGGCGGCCGGGGGCTTCGATGGCGAGCTGGGCACCCACCTCTCCCTGCTGCAGCGCGCGGGATTCCTCTTTGAGGAAGAGCGACGCCCCGAGCCGCGCTTTGCCTTCAAACACGTGCTCCTACGAGACGCCGCCTACGGGACGATGCTGCGTGAAGAGCGCCGCGAAGCCCACCGGCGGCTGGCCGAGGCGATGGAGCACACTCCCGGCGCGGCGGGGACCCCGGCGCTGCTCGCCTTCCACTACCTGCAGGCCGAACAGTGGGAGAAGGCGTTTGCGTACTCGGCCGCCGCCGCGGACGCCGCGTACGCACTCTCGGCGACGGAGGACGCGTTGGGACACGTCGACGTGGGGCTGCGCATCGCGCGAGAGCATCCCGAGCAGATCAGCGACCAGCGGCAGGTGATGCGCTGCCAGCAGACCCGCGGGGAGCTGCTGTCCTACCTGGGACGGTACGAGGAAGCGGAACGACACTTCCAGGATCTCCTCGAGGAGCACCGCAGTCCGGGGATGCAGGCCTCCACGCTACGGGGGCTCGCACACCTGCACGTCTACCGGGGCAATCTCCGCCAGGCGCAGGAAGACCTGGAAGAGGCGGTGCGGATCCTGCAGGCGGCGCCCGATCCGGCGGAGGAGGCACGGATTGAGGTCCGTCTGGCCAGAGTGTTGGGAGACCGCGGCGACTTCGCCGGGGCGCTTGACTGGGGGAATCGGGTCCAGGCGCTGGCGGAGGAGCGCAGCCTCGATCTGGAGGTGCGCGAGGAAATCCACCGCGTCCTGGCCGTCATCCACTTCTATGGAGGAGATGTCGGCCAGGCGCGGGCGCACACGGAGGCGGCGCTGGCGCTGGCCGTGCAGATGGGCATCCCGCTCAAGGTTGTCCAGGATCGGAACAACCTGGCGGCGTTGCTGCTCTTCCTCGGCCGGATCCGCGACGCGCGGGCGGAAGCGGAGGAGGCGGTGGCGGCGGCCACACGGCTGCGCACCGGCGTCGCCCTGCTCATCGTGCAGTCTACGCTCGCCAGCATCCTGACGGTGCAGGGGAGAACCGCCGATGCGGCCGCGATCCTCGCCGCGTCTGAGGAGGTGCTGCAGCGGCACGCCCTCTCACCACGGTATCAAGCGGTCATCTCCCTCGAGCGGGGCATGCTCGCGCTGGCGCAAGGGAAGTGGCAGGACGCGATCGGCTTCCTGGAGGAGGCGAGGGTGCTCAACGAGCGCGGAGGCGTGGGCCGCCCCCTTCCGCGGGTCCATCGCGGGTTGGCCGAAGGCCACCTGGGACGAGGGGACCTCGCCCCGGCGAAGGCGGCGGCCCAGGAGGTGCTGGCGCTGGAGCTGCGGGGGAACCCGGTGGAAACGCCCGGCGCGCTCCGCGTGCTGGCCGCGATCGCCCGGCGGGAAGGCGACCTTGCCGGCGCCACCGCCAGACTAGAGGAGGCGCGGGACATGATGTCCACACGGACGGGAAGCGCAGAGTACGCCGCGGTTTTGCTGGAGCTGGCGCACGTGTACAGAGAGGCCGGACGGCGGGCAGAGGCGCGGGCCGCGGCCGAAGCCGCGCTGGCCATTTACGAGGCGTTGGAGGCGGCACCGCACGTGGACGCGGCACGTGCGGCGGTCGCCGGACTCTGATCGGCAAAGGGAGAGGGGGGAGTGAAGTGGATCGCATGACCCGAGATGCCCGAGCGTGGGCGCTGGTCGAGGTGTCCGATGGAAAGGATCCCGAGAAAGCATTCGAGGCGCTGCAGAAGGTGGCCATCGCCCACGAGTGGACCTCGTCCTGGTACATCAAACGGATCGATGTCATTACACCCATGAAAGGGACCCGAGGTACCTACCGGCTGATCGCGGCGGTGAAGGCCAGAGATGACGCCGCCCTGACCGGGGCGTTCGCAGAAATCGAGAAGGCTCTGGCCGACTTCTCCCACGTCGATGGGTTCCGGGCGGGTGGGTCGACCCACGACTTCAACTGGCCCTAACGTGGGCGGTCAGCCCTCGGCAAGTTCGACCTCCAGGCCGATGGGATCGGTGACGGCGATCCCGCCGTGCCGGTCGCCGTGGGGCATGCCCGCGCCGGTGAGGTGCGTTCGCAGATCAGCGGTGCTCCCGAGGGGCAGGCGCCAGACGTACCCGACCAGACCGGTGGCGCCTGCCGGCGCCGGGCGCCGCGCTCCCCAGATGTTCATCCCCAGGTGGTGATGGTAGTCGCCGGCGGCTAGGAACAGGGCTCCCGGGTACGTGCGCTGGGTCACGGTGAGACCGAGGAGGCCGGCGTAGAACGCTTCGCCCGAGCTCAAGTCAGCGACGCTCAGATGCATGTGCCCGAGCCGGGTCGCAGGGTGCAGGCCGGATGCGGTGCGGGTCTCCCTGAGGAGGCCGTCGAGGTCCAGCGCATCGCTGACCATCGCCATCTCGCCGTTGTTGTAGCGCCACTGTTTCTTCGGGCGATCCCGCGCGAGCTCGATCCCGTTGCCTTCGGGATCGCGGAGGTAGACGGCCTCCGAGACGGCGTGGTCACTGGCGCCATCGACCGGATACGTGACATCTCTCAAGCGGCGCACGATGGCCGCGAGGGCGGCGCGGGTGGGAAGCAGCAGCGCGAAGTGGTAGAGGCCGAGCGCCCGGGCGGGACGCGGAGGAGCCTGCGGGTCGACCTCGAGCCTCAGGGTGAATCCGTTCCGGTCCGGACGAAGCGATATCACACCGTCTGAGACGGAGGCCGACAATCCCAGCACGTCGCGGTAGAACCCGAGCAGAGGCTCGCGGTCCGCCGTTCTGAGAGTGAGGCCCGCCGGCGCGGCCGCGGCCGGCATCTGGAAAGGCATCTGTCCACCTCCTGCCGCATTATCCTATCATCGGAGGAGAAGCGCCTCTCCAGAGGCGCTGGGGAGGGACGCGTTGGGACAGGAAGCCGCCGCGACGCTTCGGGTGAACGGCAAGCGGTACCGTGGGCGAGCGCTGCTGGAGCACGATGCGCTCATCTTCCGCGGCGAGAGGCGGCTGACGATTCCCTTCACGGAGGTCCGAGCGGTCGAGGCGCGATCGGGCGCCCTGCGCGTGACGGCGGGGCGGCGCGTGGCGACCTTCCAGCTGGGCGACGCCGCGCTGCGGTGGGCGGAGCGGATCCGTTTCCCCCGGAGCCTGGCCGACAAGCTGGGGATTACGCCCGGTTCGCGCGTCGCCGTGCTGGGCGTAGAGGATCAGGCCTTCTGGACGCAGCTGCGGGCGCGGACCCGGGAGATCTCCATGGCGCGTCCCCGGCCGGGGACGGACCTCATCTTCGTGCAGGTGCGCACTCCGCGCGACCTGGCCCCCTGAAGAGCCTGCAGGCGCGGATCAAGCCCGGCGGCGCGATCTGGGTGGTCGCTCCTAAGGGCCCGTCGTCGCCGGTGCGGGAGGCGGAGGTGCTGGCCGGTGGCAAGGCCGCGGGGTTGGTGGACGTGAAGGTGGCCGCGTTCTCACCGACGCACACGGCGCACAAGTTCGTCATCCCGCTCGCGCGCCGCTCGGGGCGCGTCGTGACAGCGGCGTGACGGGGCGCCGCTAGAGTCGTCAGAGGATCGGTACAAGATCAGGAAGGATGGTGACGGCGATGAGTCGGATGTCCGCAGGGGTCGCGCTGGCCGTGATCATCGTACTCGGTGTGGCCGCGGCCGCGTACGCTCAATATCACCAACAGCAGGGGCCGCCGGCGGGAGCAGGAGCGGCGCCATCGGCGAATCTGAAGCAGCAGATCACCACGGCGACGACGCACGCCGGGTTCGCCGCCGAAGGCACGAGCATGGCCTATGTGCAACAGCACCTCGGCCACGCCTTGAATTGTCTCGAGGGCGCGAGGGGCAAGAACTTCAATCAGAGCTGGGGGAACGTCTGCGAAGGGCAGGGCAATGGCATCCTCGTCGACCTGAGGAGCGCCCCCGACGGCGCCACCTTCCGCGCGGTCGCCGGCGCCGCTGACGAGCTGGCGCTCGGCGGGGTGAAAAGCAAGGAGCTGAATGAGGCGAAGGTGGTGGCGAAAGGGACCGCGGCGCTTCTCAAAGTCATAGGAGACAACCTCAAGTAAGAACGTACGGAGGACAACTCGGCCTAGCCCGAAGGACGGGATACGGGCGGCGGAGCTGTCCTGCGCACGTATGCTCGAGCTCGCCCCCGCTAAAATCGAGTAGTGCCGCGGGCGAGTACCACAATGCCGGACGGATCGACGGTATAGCGGCGGGCGTCCTGGGCGGCGTCGAAGCCGATGCTCACGCCGCCTTCGATGATGTTGAAGCGATCCACGATGACGCGGTGGAGACGCGCCCCCGATTGGACGATCGTGTGGTCCATCACCAGCGATTCCTCGACCTCAGTGCCGGGCTCAATGTGCACGTTCCGCCCCAAGACGGACCGGTGAACCGTCGCCCGGTCGATCTGTGAGCCCTCGCCGACCAGGATGTCGTTTACGTCGCTCTGGGCGATCCACGCGGACGGCCCCGGGTAGGCGGCGGTAAGGATGGGCCAGCGGGGATTGTCCAGGTTGAGGCGCGGTTCGGCCCCCAGCAGATCCATGTTCGCCTGCCAGTAGGCCGGTATCGTTCCGACGTCCCGCCAGTATCCCCCTTCCTCGTACGGTCTGGTCCCCGGGATGGCGGCCTCGGCAAAGGGATAGGCATAGACGGGGAGACGCAGCGTTACCTCGGGGATGATGGTGCGCCCGAAGTCGTGGTCCGTGTTGAGCTGCGCATCGTCCAGCAGCACCTCCACGAGGGCCTCCCGGTTGAACAGGTAATTTCCCATCGAGGAGAGGGCGTGGTCGGGATCTCCCGGCATCGGGGTGGGACGGGAGGGTTTCTCCTCGAAGCCGGTCATCCGCCCATCCTCGCGGGCCTCGATGATCCCGAACCCCGAGGCTTCTTTGATCGGAACCGGGAGGGCGGCGACCGTCACGTCCGCCCGGTGATCGAGGTGAAAGCTGACCATCTGGCTCACGTCCATGCGGTAGACGTGGTCGGCGCCGAAGATGGCGACGATGTCGGGGTGGAAGTCCCGCAGCAGGTTCAGGTTCTGATAGACGGCGTCCGCGGTGCCCTGGTACCAAATCTCACCGCGCCGCATCTGCGGGGGCACGATGATGATGAACTGGTCGGGCAGCACCCCGCCGATCCGCCAGGCATGGCGGAGGTGATCGATCAGGGACTGCGCTTTGTACTGCACCAGGACGTAGAGCGCGTAGATCCCCGAGTTGACGAAGTTGCTGAGCACGAAGTCGACGATGCGGTACTTGCCACCGAAGGGCACGGCAGGCTTGCTCCGATCGCGGGTGAGCGGAAAGAGGCGCTCCCCTTTCCCGCCGGCGAGGATGAACGCGAGCACGCGGGGACGAGTCATCAAGGATCAGCCCCAGTGTGTCACCGTCCCTATGAAGCACGCAAGCGTGGGGACCGCTGGGCCTTACTCGAATGCGGCTGGGCTGAAGGCCAGACCTGAAGAAACCGTGATCCCGAACTTCGGTTTCAGAGGGTCTGGTTCTTCGCCCCGGTACTCTCTGGGGGTCGACGCTGAGCAGCACGACGTAGAGATCTCCTCGCCAGCTGGAGCGGACCGCCCGCGTGGGGATGGGGGAGCGCGGCTGGGGGTAGAGGTGTTCCGATGGCCGAAGGATCCCGATGGAGCGCGGGGCCGCCCCCCTGCACCGCCTCCAGGGCGCCGGCCGACAGCAAGAAGACTTCCGCCGCCAGGACCACGCGGTCGAGCGCTTGCGTCACCGTCGACCCGTCGTAGCGCAGCACGTACGGCGGTGGCGATCACGGGCGCGTCAGGGTGCGGGGGTCGGCGGCCTGTACTCTTGCGTGTGCTTGACGATGATCGTGCGGGCCTGGAAGGTGCCGTCGCGATCCAGCGTGCCTTCGACGATGGCGCCCTGCCCTTCGGTAAAGAGGCCGGGGGGCGCCCCCGTGTACCGCACCGGGATGGCCGCGGCGCCGTCGGTCAGGACGAAGCGCAGCTGCTGTGTGGCCGCATCCCAGGTGCGGGAGCCCGGCCGCACCAGGCCACCGACACGCAGCGATTTGCCCTGGGCGGCGGCCCCCTGCGCAAGCAGTTCCCCGGGGGTAACGTAGTAGACCACCGCGCCGCGGATGCCTCCGATGATCAGGTAGACGAGGCCCGCCGCGACGACGGCAGCGGCGGTGAGCAGCCTGGCGCGTCTCACCGTCCGCCCACCCGGTGAGCGGAGGGCGCCTCGGCCGCGATCTTCTTCAGCCTCCCCCGGATCCAGAGCAGGTACAGAAGCACGCCGCTCCAGACCACCGCGTAGGCCAGCGTGATCGCGACCGGCGGCGTCACGCCGCATCTCCCTCGAGCGCCGCCAGGCGGGCGCTCTCCAGCGCGGCAAGGCGGGTGCGCAGCATCAGCAGGTAGGCGTAGAGGACGAAGAAGGCGATCAGGTTAATCATCAGCGCCGCCAGCATCGGGGGAGCCATCTGGATATCCCCCCGCGCGATCGAGGCGGGCTGGTGCAGCGTGCGGAACCAGACCACCGAGTAGCGGATCACCGGAATGTCCAGAGCGCCGACGATGCCGATCACCGCCGCCAGCCGGGCGCGGCGGTCCGGGTCCTCGACCAGTTCCCGCACGAGCAGATAGCCGACGTAGATCAGAAAGAGGATCGCGGTCGTGACCAGCCGCGCGTCCCAGGTCCACCAGGTGCCCCAGACCGGCTTTCCCCAGATCATCCCGCTGGCGAGGGCCAGCCCGGTGAAGAGCACGCCGATCTCGGCGGCGCTGTGGGCGACGCGGTCGTAGACCATGCGCCGTCTCCAGAGATAGAGGGCGCTGGCGACGGCCACGGTGGCGACGGCCAGGTAGGCGGTGGCGGCGCTGGGGACGTGGATGTACATGATCCGCACGTACTCCCCCTGGAATGCATCCGGGGGGGATGCCAGAAGCGCGACGTAGGCTCCCCCCCCTATCAGCACCAGAGCGGCGACGCCGAGCGCGCCCATGCGATTCATGCCTCCTCGACCGCGACCTCAAAGAGGAGCGGGGCGACCAGCAGGAACACCGCGTCAAACGCGCCGAGCACGGCGAGCCAAGCCGCCGTCGCTCCGCCGTTGAGCACACCTTCCGTCAGCCGCACGCCGGCGAGGACCACAGGCAGGGAGACGGGGAGCAGGAGCAGCGGCATCAGCAACTCTCGTCCCCGCACATGCACCGCCAGCGCGGCGAAGAGAGTGCCCAGCGCCGCAAAGCCGGCCACGCCGAGGGCGCCTACCCCGAGGAGCGCCGGCAGCGCACGCCATAACGAGAGGTTGAAGAGGATCGCGGTCACCGGCAAGAGCGCCGCCCAGAGAAACAGCAGCATCCCGCTGAGCGCGGCCCACTTCCCCCAGAAGAGGTGCTCGCGGCTGCCAGGGTAGAGGAGCAGCGTCTCCAGCGTGTCCCCTTCCGCCTCCTGAAGGGTCGGCCGCCCGGCGCCCAGCATCGCGGCGAGGGCCAGGGCCACCCACAGGAACGACGACGCGCGCGCGGAGTCGGTCCCCAGAGCAAAGCCGAGCAGGAGGATGATCAGGAGGGCGAAGACGGCCATCGTCGTGATCGTCTCGCGTCCTCGCCATTCGATCAGCAGATCTTTGCGGGCCAGGGCGCCTACCCGCCCCAGGCCGGTCACGCGTGTCCTCCCGCCAGCGCGCGCAGCCGGGGAGGATCGCCCGCGTCCAACCGGCGGCCGCCCTCGAGGAGCATCACCCGGTCGGCAAGGGGATTGCCGCGCTCCCAGGAGGGCGCGGCCAGGACAGCGGCGCCTCCCGCGCTGCGCACCTCCTCGACGATCGCCGCCACGAGCGCGGCGCCCTCGGCGTCCAGCCCACCAAAAGGATCATCGAGCAGCAGGAGTCGCGGGCGCTGCAGCCATGCGCGGGCCAGGGCGAGCCGCCGTCGCATCCCCTGGCTGTAGGCGCGGACGGGGCGCTCGGCCGCCGCGGCGAGGCCGAGCCGCTCGAGGAGCCCCGCGACGTCCGCGCGGGTCGTCTTCACACCGGCCATCGCCGCCGCGAACGCCAGATTCTCCGCTCCGCTGAGCGCGCCGTATGCCCCGCCGCCTGTCCCGACCATAACGGCGAGGCGCCGCACCGCGTCCGCTTCGCGCGCGAGGTCTCGTCCGAAGACGGCGCCCCTCCCACGGGTCGGCCGCAAGGCGGTGGCGAGGAGGCGCAGCAGCGTCGTCTTGCCCGCGCCGTTCGGTCCGACGATCACCAGCACGGACCCGCCCTCGACGGTCATCGTTACGTCGCGCACGGCATGGTGGACACCGAAACGCCGGGAGAGGCTCTGCGTCTCGACGGCGGGGGGCACGCGGCGGGCTACCGGCGCTCGGGCTCCCACCCGTAGACCGGCAAGATGTCCACGGGGGCGTAGTCGTCCGTCAGAATCGGCACGTCGGAGGTAGGAATGGGCTTGTCGTACAGATCCCCGACGAAGCGATCGAAGAGGGTGAAGGTGACCTTCTTCTCCCGTTTGAGCTTCAGGCCGGTCTCGATGACCTGCGCGCGGGTCACTCCCGCCCGCGGCGAGGCGACCAGGATGTTCGTGCGGACGGTGCCGGCCTCCCGATCGCGCCCGTATTCGAGGGGGAAGGCGTAGAGTCCGGGGAAGACCTGTCCATAGGTCCGGTAGAGGGCGCGAAACAGCTTGCTCTCCTTACCCTCGACGGCGCCGACGATGTTCGCGGCGATGAGCCCGCCCGGGGTCAGGTGCGCCCGCGCCAGCTCGAAGAACTCCCTCGTCGCCAGGTGGAAAGGGATCCCCTCGGCAAAGTAGGCGTCCAGCACGATCAGGTCATACTTCGCCTCGCTGCGCCGCAGAAACAGCCGGCCGTCCTGCACCGTGATGCGCAGCCGCGCGTCCTCCTTCACCTCGAAGAAGCGCTTGGCCACCTCGACGACGGCCGGATCCAGCTCTACCACGTCGATCGTCACGTCCGGATAGTCGCGCCAGAAGCGCTTGGGGATCGACCCCGCGCCCAGTCCCACCACCAGCACGCGTTTGATCTGCGGGTGGAAGATCCAGGCGACGTGCGTGTAGTCGGTGTACTTGAAGGGGCTCTCGTAGATGTTGTTCAGGTACATGCCGCCCTGAAAGGAGCGGTCGAAGCGCAGGTAGCGGGCGCCCCCGTCGTCGACGACCATGATGCGGTGGTAGATGCTGTCCTTCTCGTAGAGGACTTTGGGTTCGACCGGGCCGGTCTGCGCCGGCGGGGTGAGGACCGCCAGCAGGATCAGCCCCGTCAGGGCGGCCCGGGCCGGCCTGGCCACCCGCACGCGCAGGACGAGCAGCGCGGCGAAGCCGACGAGCGATCCGCCGAGGAGGTAGAGGATTGCGCGCACCCCCATCGCCGGGATGAGCAGGAACGCGGTGAGCAGCGTCCCCGCGATGCTGCCGGCGGTCGAGATAGCGTAGAGCATCCCGGCGACGTTGCCGACGGTGGCCAGGTCGGTGGCGGCGAGTTTCACCGCGAAGGGCGAGGTCATCCCCAGCAGCAGCGAGGGGGCGACGAAGAGCACGACGGAGGCGAGCAATGGGTTCAGCCGCGGGCCCAGGTCCCAGGCCGCGAACGCCTCGAGAATCGGGCGGGAGACCAGCGGCAGCAGCAGAATCAACAGTCCGGCCAGCGAGAGTGCGGAGGCGAGCACGCCCGCGCTGGGGCGCCGGTCGGCCAGGACCCCGCCGCTGTAGTACCCGGCGCTGAGCGCGGCCAGGAAGATGCTGATCAGACTGCCCCAGACGTACACGGACGATCCGAAGAACGGCGCCAGGATCCGGCTGCCCACGATCTCCAAACCCATCAGCACCGCGCCGGCGCCGAAGACGACGACTCGCAGGGTCACGACGGTCCCTCCCGGTCTGATCTCCTGGAGCATCTCATTTTGACATACCGGAGGGGTCTTCCTCGGGACATGACCCCCGGGGATCTGTGATGAGCGAGCCGCGTGATCGCGTCGGGACCTCGGGCTGGGTCTATCCACACTGGAAGGAGCGCTTCTACCCCGAGGATCTGCCGCAGCGCCGCTGGCTGCCCTACTACGCCGAACACTTCGACACCGTAGAGCTCAACAACACCTTCTACCGGTTGCCGAGCGCCGACGCGGCCGCACGCTGGCGCGACCAGGTGCCGGAGGGGTTCGTCTTTGCCGTCAAAGCCAACCGGTTCCTCACCCACATCAAGCGGCTGCGCGCCGTGGAGGAGCCGTTGGAACGGATGCTGGAGGTGTTCTCTGTCCTGCGCGATCGCCTGGGCCCGGTGCTCTTCCAGTTTCCCGAGAGCTTTCAGCGGAACGCCGAGACGGTGGGCAGGCTGCGGACGCTCTGCCGGCTCGTGCCGCCGAGACCACCCTCCATCCTGGAGTTCCGGCACCAGTCCTGGTTCGTCGAAGAGGTCTACGGGATGATGCGGGAGTACCGGGTGGGCCTCTGCATCGTCAGCGATCCCGCCCGGCCGACCGCCCTCGAGGTGACGGGACCTCTCGTCTACGCGCGGTTCCACGGCCCCAAGGATCGGCGCTACCGGGGACGCTACTCTGAGAGGGAGTTGCGGTCCTGGGCCGGACAACTCGCCGCGCTCGCGAACGCGCGGCCCGCGTACGTCTACTTCAACAACGATGCCAATGCCCACGCCGTCCGGAACGCGCAGCGGCTGCGGGAGCTCATGGGGACAGCGCGCGCCACAGCGGGTCCTCCGGGCTGAAGGGACGGTAGGGCAGGACGCGGTCAATGGCTCCCGCGGCGCGGTCCCGCAGCCTGGCGGCCACGGTGGCGCTGTCGGCGACGACGGCAATCGTGTGCAGCATGTCGTCGGTGACGAGCGCCGGCATCTCCTCCCACCGGCCGGCGACGGCGAGGCGGCTCAACCGCTCGCCCACTCGCTCCCATCCGTGCAGGGCGAGGATGCGCCGGTAGGAGGGCGTGGAGGCGTAGAAGGCGATGGTTCGCCGGGCCTGCCCGATGGCGCGCTCGCGCGCCGCGCCCTCCTCGCTCACGATAATCACGCCAGCCGCCACGCTGATGTGCTCGCGGCGGCGTCCGCTGCGGCGCAGGCCTCGGTGCAGCGCGGGGGTGACGAGCTCCTGGACGTATCTCAGCGAATGCAGAGGGTGGATGTGCAGCCCGTCGGCCACCTCGCCGGCCAGGCGGCACATCGCGGGATTGACCGCGGCGAGATGGATCGGGATGTCGCCGTCAAAGGGCGGCGGGGTGAAGAACGGCGTCATCAACGACAGTGCGTAGAACGGACCCTCGTGGCGCAGGGGCGCGCCCCCGCGCCAGGCGCGCCAAACGGCGCGGATCGCCCCGATGACGTCGCGCATCCGGGCGACGGGAGGCTCCCAGGGCATCCCAAAGCGCCGTTCCACGTGCGCCCGGACCTGCGAGCCGAGCCCCAGGACGAAGCGGCCGCCGGAGAGACGGGCCAGTCCCCAGCCCAGATAGGCGAGGGAGGTCGGGCTGCGGACGAACCCGAGGGCGATCGCGGTGCCGATCTGCAGCCGCGTGGTATGCTCGGCGGCCAGCGCTGCGGCGAGAAACGGATCCGCGTCCGTTTCGTTGAACCACGCGCCCTCGAGGCCCCGCGCCTCCGCGGCCCGGGCGAGCGCGGGGACGGCGCGCAGATCGGCCGCCGAGATGGCGGCATCGACCCGCACGGGTGCCTACCGCTGCGGTTCGGGCCGGAACACATCGAGCAGCGGCACCGGACCGCTGCCCGTGACGACCTGGGGCAGGCGGCCGTCCCACTTCTCGATCGCCCGGATCTGCGCCTCGATGCGCCGCAGCTGGACGAGCTCGGCCGTGACCTGCTGCTTCTGGACGCGCAGCGCCTCGGCCTCGGCCTTGGCCTTCTCGATCTGCTGCTGCGCCTCCAGCTTCACCCGCTGCAGGTCCCGCTCCGCCTTGAAGGCCAGCTGCGTCGCGGTCACCTTGGCTTCGATGGCTTTGTTGAAATCCTCGCTGAAATCGAAGTCGGTCAGGCTGACGGTGTCCACGAGGATGCCGTGCACGGCCAGGCGTGCCCGCAGGACGTCGGTGATGGCCGTCTTCACCGCCTCCCGCCGGGTGATCAGCTCCTCGGCCTTGAAGCGGGCGGTGCTGGCCTTCACCGCTTCCTGGACTGCCGGCTTGATGATGCGCTGCACGTAGTCGCGGCGCAGATTGCGATACACCTGCACCACCTGCGCCGGGTCGAGGGCGTAGTTCAGGGTAACCCTGGTCTGCACCACCTGCAGGTCGTTGGAGGCCGCCTCCGCCACCGCCTCATAGGCCTCCGTCTGCACCGACATCTCTGCGACGCTCTCCACCAGCGGCGTGATCAGATAGATGCCCTCGGGGAGAATGCGGCCGGTGGGCGCGCCGAAGCGCAGGACGACGCCGCGCGTGCCGGCGGGAATCTGCCCGACGGCGCTGAGAAGGCCGAGCACGAGGACGAAGAGGAGGAGGCCGAGGAGCAGTCCGGCGAGACGGAGGGTGGGGCCCAGCCGCCCGTCGCGGTCGCGATCGCCGAGGCGGAACGCGCCGGCCCAGGCCATCCACAGCAGGAAGGTTGCGATCCCGATGAGCCATTTCAGCAGGGTCACGTCGACGTCACCTCCGCCCTGATGTTCCGGGTGTGCGCGGCCGCACCTCCTCGCGGCGGAGGGCCACGACGCGGGGTCTACCCGGAGGAACGAACGGGGCATGTCTCTGTGAGGTAGAGCTCGTTCCCCGGCAGGATTCGCTACCCCCCGGCGCGAACGGTGCGGGTCGCGGGAAAGGCTGCAGGGACGACAATTCAGGTGCTGGATGAAGCTGACAGGAGCGCTGCTCCTGGCGGTGATGCTGTCTGCGTCACCGGCTCGTAGCGCCACCACCCAACCCTCTCCCGTCCGCGTCATCGTCAACGGCCGGGAAGTCTCCCTGGCCGCCCCCCCGATCCTGCACGGCGGCGTCCTGATGGTGCCGCTGCCCGGTCTCTTCGAACACTTCGGCTCCTCCGCGGTCTGGCTGCCGGACGAGAAGGCGGTGTTGATCAGCAACCGGACCCGCACGGTCATCAGACTCCGCATCAACGATCCGTACGCGCACGTGGGGACCGAGCCGCGTCTGCTGCCCATCGCGCCCGTCCTCCTGCAAGAGATTCCTTTCCTGCCGGCGCAGGCGGTCTTCGGCCTGCTCGGGGCGTTCGTGCGTTTTGAGGAGGAAGAGCGTGTGCTGCGGGTCAGTTCCGTCGTCAGCGGCGTCTCCGTGCAGCGCAGTGGGGGAACGCTGCGCCTGACCGTCCGCGCCAGCGGGCCGATGCAGACGGAGACGCGCCACATGACCAACCCGGAACGGGTGGTCATCGACCTGCGCGACGCGGTCTTCCGCCTGCCCGACCAGGAAATGGCGGTGGGGGAGGCGGGTGTTGCCCGCGTGCGCGTCGCGCAGTTCCAAACCAAGCCGGCGATCACGCGGATCGTCCTGGATCTCACGCAAGAGGTGGAGGTGCGCGTGGCCGAGTCAGCCACCTCCTTCGACATGACCATGGAGGTCCGCCCCCGGCCCGCCGGAGCGCGGAGCCCGTCGCCGCTCCCGCCGCCGCCCACGGGGAGCGATCCGGGCGCGCCACCTACCCCGAGGCCGTCGGCGCCGCCGCCGGTGTCATCGGGCGGCGAGTCGCTGAAGATCATGCAGGTGCGGGTCGAGCAGACGAACGGCGCGACCCGGGTGCTCGTGGAGGGGACCGCGGCCATGCAGTACGTGGTGCGAGAACTGGTCGACCCCGACCGCCTCGTCGTCGACATCATGGACGCGGTCTTCATTCCGGTGAAGCAGGAGGTTCCGGTCAACAGCGCAATGGTGGAGAACGTGCGGGCGGCCCAGTTCCAGGCCGATCCCGACATCGCGCGTGTGGTGGTCACCCTCAAGCGCAAGACCGCCTACACCATCACGGCCGACGCGGGCGGCACCGCTCTCGTCATCGCCGTCGCGGATGCGCCGCTGCGCGGCCACGTCGTGGTGATCGACCCCGGGCACGGCGGCAAGGATCCGGGGGCGATCGGGCCCACCGGATTGATGGAGAAGCACGTCACGCTCGACATCGGCCTGCGCATCCGCCGCCTGCTGGTGGAGGACGGCGTGCGCGTCGTGATGACGCGGGAGACGGACGTCTACATCGACCTGGCGGACCGGACGCGGATCGGACGGGAGCGCGGCGGCACGGTCTTCGTCAGCCTGCACACCAACGCCAACACCCTCGCCGCCGTCAACGGCTCGGAGACCTACTACCTCACGCCGCTGAGCCTCTCGCTGGCGCAGATGATCCAGGACGAACTGACCCGCGCCCTCGGCCTGCCCAGCCGCGGCATCAAGACCGCCAACTTTCTGGTCTTGCGTGAGAACGCCCTGCCGTCGGTGCTGGTGGAGGTGGCCTTCATCTCTCACCCGCAGGAGGAGGCGCGCCTGCGGGAGGACGCTTTCCGCGACCGCATCGCCGCCGCCGCCGCCCGCGGTATCACCCGCTTCCTGGCCATCTATCCCGTCCCCGCCGGGCTCTAGGCGGGCGCCGTGCGCCTGACCGTCCTCGGCCGGTGGAGCCCATACCCCCCCGCGGGCGGTGCGTGCCCCGGCTACCTCGTGGAGGCCGGCGGCCAGACGGTGCTGCTGGACTGCGGCCCGGGCGTGCTCTCCAACCTGCAGCAGGTCGCCTCCGTCTTCGCCCTCGGAGCCGTGATCATCACGCACCTGCACCCCGACCACGTGCTCGACATCTTTGCGCTGAAACAGGCGCTCGAGTTCGGCCGCTTTCCGGAGCGGGCACCGCCGCTGCGCTTCTTCGGGCCGCCCGGCGCGTTCGAGACCCTGCCCGCCTGGATGGACGCGGATGACCAGACCTCCTTCCGGGAGCGCTTCCAGTTCTTTCCGATCCGCGGCGGCACCGCGGCGCGCCTCGGCGCTATGGTCGTGCGCTTCGCCGAGACCGCGCACTCGGCGCCGTGCTTCGCCTTGCGGTTGGAGGGAGAGGGAGGCACGCTCACCTATTCCGCCGACACGGGACCGTCGGACGCGGTCTCCGGCTTGGCGCAAGGGGCCGATCTCTTTCTCTGCGAGAACACGCTCCCCCCGGGCGAGGAAGGCCGGGCCGGACTGACCGGTCATCTCTCGGCCGCCCAGGCCGGGCAGATCGCAGCGGCCGCGGACGTGCGGCGTCTCCTCCTGACCCACTTCTTCACCCCGGCGGGCGACTACGCCGAGGAGGCCGCGGGCGCCGCGGCGAAGGAGTTCGACGGCCAGGTGGTGATCGCGCGGGAACTCGAGCGGCACGACATCTGACGCGACGCGCCTGAGCGCCACCTGCGAGGACGCGTATGCCCCGCCCCGACGGCCGCCGCCCCGATGAGCTGCGGCCGGTCACCATCACCCGACACTTCATCCCCCACGCCGAGGGATCGGTGCTCATCGCCCTGGGCGCCACGCGCGTCGTCTGCACCGCCACCGTGGAGGGACGCGTCCCGCACTGGCTGCGCGGCTCCGGACAGGGATGGATCGGCGCCGAGTACGGCATGCTGCCCCGCGCGACCACCGAGCGCACGCCGAGGGACGGAGGGCGGCCGGGCGGCCGGACGCAGGAGATCCAGCGTCTGATCGGGCGCTCGCTGCGGGCGGCGGTGGATCTGCAGAAGCTGGGCGATCGGACGATTTGGATCGACTGCGACGTCCTCCAGGCCGATGGGGGGACGCGCACCGCCGCGATTACCGGCGCCTTCGTCGCCCTGGTGGACGCCCTGCACCTGCTGCGGCGCACCGGCGCCCTAGGCTGGTGGCCGCTGCGGGAGTTTCTCGCGGCCACCAGCGTGGGCATCGTGGACGATCAGATGGTCCTGGACCTGGACTTCAAGGAAGATTCCGGCGCCCGGGTGGACATGAATCTGGTCATGACCGAATCTGGGCGCCTCGTCGAGATCCAGGGGACGGCCGAGGGGTTGCCCTTCACGCGGCAGGAGATGCTCACCCTCCTGGCTCTGGCGGAGAAGGGCGTCAAGGCGCTGATCGACCAGCAGAAGGCCGCTCTCGCCGACGTCCTTACCGCCATCCCGCGCTAACGCCTTTGTCATGACCGCCGGTGCCCGGCCTGTCCTCGTGCTGGCGACCCGCAACCCCGGAAAAGTCCGAGAGCTCACCGCTCTCCTCGCCGATCTGCCGCTGGATGTGAAGTCGCTGCTCGACTTCCCCGAGGTGCCTCCCCTCGTCGAGGAGGGAGGAACTTACGCTGAGAACGCCGTCGCCAAAGCCCTCGCCGTCAGCCGCGCCACCGGGTACGCCGCGCTGGCGGACGACTCGGGGATCGAGATCGACGCCCTCGACGGCGAGCCCGGCGTGCACTCCAGCCGTTGGCTGGGCGAAGAAGCCAGCGACGTCGATCGCAACGCGGCCGTCCTCGAGCGTTTGCGCGGAATCCCGCCGCCGGGGCGCACGGCGCGCTTTCGGGCCGTCGTGGCGATCGCGCGGCCCGACGGCACTACGCAGACCTTTGAAGGAGTGGTGGAGGGGCGCATCGCCGATCGCCCCGCCGGGCGGGAAGGGTTTGGCTACGACCCCATCTTCCTGGTTCAGGGTGAGGGGCGGACGATGGCGGAGGTAGGCGCCCAGATCAAGAACCGCATCAGTCATCGTGCCCGCGCGGTCCGGGCCGCGCGGAGCCTCCTGAACGAATTGGCCGGCGGCGCCGGCAGGACAGGCTAGCCCAGGGCGAGCTCCGACCCCGCGAGGGCCCTGGTGACGGCCTGCTCAGGCGCGGCGGCCGCATCATCCCAGATCACGGCAACACGGTCCTCCCCAAGAGCGCCGCGGATGATGCTGAGCGTCCGCTCGTAGTCAGGGCGATCGATCGGCGGCATCACCGAGCCCATGCGCTCCCGCAGAGCTGCGGCGGCGGCAAGAGATTGTGCCGCGGCCTCGTAACGCTGCCGCGACGCCAAGACCACACTCAGCCGCTCCAGGGACTGGGCGATGCCCAGCGGCTCCCCCAGCTCACGAAACAAGGAGAGGGCCTCTTGGTGCAGGGTGAGGGCACGCGGGCTGTCTTGCTCGTGATAGGCGATGCGGCCCAGGATGTTCACGGCCCGCGGCACGGGGGCTTTCTCGCCTGTCTCCCGGGCGACCGCAAGAGCTTCCTCGGCCAGTTCCCGCGCGCGAGACCAATCGCCCCGATCGCACGCGATGAGCGCGAGGCTGTTGAGCGAGGCGGAGATCCCAAACTTGTCCTTGAACCGCCGGGCCAGGGCCAGCCCCTCGGCGCAGAGCCGCTCCGCCCGCTCGAGGTCGCCTCGATTTCGAGCAACCAATCCCAGAGCATCCAGCGCTGTCCGCTCACGCCGCCAGTCGCCCACCTTCCGGCTCAGCTCCAGGGCCTCACTGCCAAGAGCTTCGGCGCGCTGGTAGTCTCCGCGCAGCCGGGCGACGATGCCGAGCAAATAGAGGGCGAATCCCAGTTCGGCCCGCTTCCCTGTCTGCCGCAACAGGCTCAGGCTTTCTTCCAGCAGCCCCGCGGCCCGCGCATAGTCTCCTTGCCGGTAGGTCACGACGGCCAGAGCGTTCAGCGCGGCGCTGATCCAGGTCTGAGCGCCCAACTCGCGAAACAGGGCGACACTGCGCTCGAGGTGGGCAATCGATTGCTGATTGTCTCCTTGATGCCACGCCAGGAAGCCGGCGTAATAGAGAACGCGCGCTCGGAGCTGCGGAGCCTCTCCCTCGCCTGTGGCTGCGAGCGCCGCCTCAAGCCAATGGCGCCCTTCGCTCCAATAGTCCCTCCGGTTCCAAAATTGGCCTATGGATGCGGCGAGCTGCAGGGTAGCGCTGGGCTCGTGGGTCGTCCAGGACCACTGCAACGCTGCGCGAAGGTTGTCATGCTCCGTCTCGAACGCGGAGAACTGCTCCTCCTCAGCGACCGCCTCGACGTCTTCGATGTCCTTGCGGCGCGACTCGGCCCAGGCCAGGAAGAAGTCCTGGTGCTTCGCACGGTACACGTCGTGCTCCTCTGCCTCCAGCAGCCGATCGAGGGCGTACTGCCGTATTGTCTCCAGCAGACGGTAGCGTCCCGTTCCGTTGTGTTCCTCGAAGAGGACCAGCGATCGTTCGACCAGCCGCGTCAGCAGGTCGATGATCTCGGTGGCGTCGAGATCCGGTCCGGCGCAGACGGCCTCGGCCGCCTCCAGTGAGAATCCTCCAGCGAAGACGGCCATCCGGCGCAACAACGTCCGCTCCGGATCGGAGAGCAGGTTGTAGCTCCAGTCCAGCGCGGCGCGCAGCGTCTGGTGGTGGGGGAGGGCTCCGCGGCCGCTCCCGGTGAGCAGACGGAAGCGGTCGTCGAGCCGGGCGGCAATGTGCTCAACGGATAATGCCTTGACCCGAGCGGCGGCGAGTTCGATGGCCAGCGGGATGCCGTCCAGCCGGCGGGCGATCTGGGCAACGGCCGTCGCGTTGGCAGGCGTGATGCGAAATCCGGGGGTGCTGAAGGCCGCCCGTTCGGTGAACAACCGCACCGCCTCGAACTGGACGAGCTCCTCGGTCGAGGGCATGCGGGCGACGTCCGGCAGCGAGAGCGGCGGGACGGGGTAGGTCAGTTCTCCCGCAATGCCGAGGGGCTCCCGGCTCGTGGCGAGGATCCGTAGTTGGGGACAACGGCGCAGCAGTGCCCCGGCGAGATCAGCGCAGGCGGCGGCCAGATGCTCGCAGTTGTCGAGGATCAAGAGCAGGCTCTTCGGTCGCAGGAAATCGCTCAGCGTATCGGTGAGGGGCCGTCCGCCTTCCTCCCGAACCCCCAGGATCGAGGCGACCGTCTGCGGGATGGGTGCCGGATCCGTCAATGGTGCGAGTTCAGCCACCCACGCGCCGTCGGTAAACTCTGACAGCACCTCCGCCGCGACCTGGAGCGCCAGACGGGTCTTGCCCGCGCCCCCTGTCCCGGTCAAGGTCACGAGACGGGCGGACGTGAGAGACTCTCTGACCTCGCCTATCTCCCGTTCCCGCCCGACAAAGGTGGTGAGCTGGACGGGCAGGTTGTGTGGCCGGGCGTCGAGGGACTGCAGCGGGGGAAACTCGGCCGACAGTCCCGCCGCGACGACCTGAGAGAGGCGCTGGGAGCGGGCCAGGTCTTTGAGACGGTGAAGCCCGAGGTCGAGCAAGCGGACCGACGGCGGGAGATCGTCGCGGACCAGCACCGCCGTGCTCTCCGACAGCAGGATCTGCCCGCCGTGCGCCACGGCGGAGATGCGCGCGGCGCGGTGGACGTCGAGCCCGACATAGCCGGTTTCCCCGGTGACGGCCTCTCCGGTGTGGAGGCCCATGCGCACCCGCAGCGCGCCCCTCTCCGGCCACGGATACGCCGCCAGGGCCCGCTGCGCGTCGATCGCTGCCAGGACGGCGTCTTTCGCCTTGGGGAAGGTAACGAAAAAGGCGTCTCCCTGCGTGTCCACTTCCTGCCCGTGCCACTCCTGGAGCGCGGTTCGAATCAACCGGTGATGCTCCGCCAGGACACCCGGGTACGCATCGCCCAAAGTCTGCAGCAGTCGGGTTGACCCCTCCACATCGGTGAAAAGGAAGGTGACCGTGCCGACTGGTTGGTGAAGCATGATCCTACGAGACCGCTGCCCCTTCGAGAGCCTCAGCGGCGGCTTCATCCAGCGTCATCCTCTGCCCCCTCGCCCATGCGTCAGCAAAGGGCCCATCGCCGAGCGAGGTGCGCACCGTTGACAGGAGGCGCTCGTGTTCCTTCCGGATGAAGGGCGGGAGAGGGACTCCGATTGACTGACGCACGGCATCCGCCGCGGCGAAGAGGATTCCCGCTCGCTCGAACTCCCCGCGCCCTGTGGCGACGGCGGCCATGCCGAGGAGAGAGGTGGCAATGCCCCGTTTGTCCCCCAGCTCCATCCGGAGCGTCAGACTCTGCTTAAAGAGCGGCTCCGCCCGTGCGAGATCGCCCTGGTACCACGCGACAATCCCCAGGTTGCTCTGCGCAAAGGCGGTGCCGGCCTTGTCCTTCAGCTCCTGCGCCAGGGTCAGCGTCTCCTCGAGCACCGCGGTCGCCCGCGCATAGTCTCCTTGCTCTCGTCTGATCAGACCCAGGTTGTTCAGGGCTTCGATCAGCCGCCATCGGTCACCGAGTGTCCGGGCCTGGGTCACAATCTCTTCGAGCAGGTCCGCCGCCCGGGCAAAATCGCCTCGAGCCCGCGCGACGAAGGACTGGACGACGCGGGCGTCCAGCACACCAAAACGATCGCCGGTCTCCCGGCTGAGCGCGAGGCTCTCGTCGCTGAGGGCTGCGGCCCGGTCGAAGCGTTCCAGCCGGCAGGCTTCAAACCCCAGGATGTTCAGGCAAGATGCGGTCCCCCGTTTGTCCCCGAGTTTCCGGCTGAGCTCCAGGCTTTCCGCGGCCAGGGCGGCGGCCCGGTCAAAATCCCCTTGGTAGAACCCCAGGTAGGCCGCACCGATAAGGGCCTTCACGCGCGCACCCGTTTGTGCCTCGCCGCCTCGGGTGATGGCTCCTTCCAGCCAGCTGCGCCCCTCCGTCCAGAAGCCGCGCACATCCCAGAACCGCCACAGCGCGCCCGAGAGCCGGAGTCCGAGGTCGGGATCCTCGTTTTCTCGCCGACACCACTCCAGTGCCCCCCGGAGGTTGTCGTGTTCCAATTCGAATCTGTCCAACCAGCCGGCCTGAGGGGCTCCCCGCAATTGCGCTTCCCCCTGCTCGGCAAATTCAAGGAACCAGTCGCGATGCCGCCTCCGCACTTGGTCGGCCTCTCCGGTCTCTGCGAGCCGGTCCCGGGCATACTGGCGCACGGTTTCCAGCAACCGGTAGCGCGTTTCCCCATTGGGCTCCTGGACCAGGACGAGCGACCGGTCCACCAGACGCGAGAGCAGATCGAGGACCTCTGCGACCTCGAGGCCGTCGCCGGTGCAGACGGCCTCGGCCGCTTCCAGGGTCCACCCCCCGGCGAAGGCCGACAGCCGCCGCAGCAACGTCCGCTCGTGGTCGGCCAGCAACTCGTAACTCCAGTCCATCGCCGCCTTCAGCGTCTGATGGCGCGGCGCCGCGGTGCGGCCGCCCGTGGTGAGCAGGAGGAAACGATCGTCCAGCCGGGAGGCGATCTGTTCCACGGACATGACCTTCGTTCTCGCCGCCGCCAGCTCGATGGCCAGGGGGATGCCGTCCAGCCGCCGGACCACCTGCGCGACTAGCGGTCCATTCGAGGCCGTCAGACGGAAGTCGGGTTTGCTGAGCATCGCCCGATCAATGAAGAGACGCACGGCTTCATACTGCGTGAGCTCACCGGATTCGACCTGCCGCCCCGGATCGGGCAGGGAGAGGGAGGGAACGGCGTAGCTGACCTCGCCCGGGACGCCCAGAGCCTCCTGGCTGGTGGACAGCACGCGGAGCTCCGGGCACCGTCGGAGCAACATCTCCGTGACCTGCGCGCACGCCGCGGAGAGGTGCTCGCAGTTGTCCAGGAGGACCAGGAGGGTTTTCGTCCTCAGGTAGTCGGTCAGCGTGTCCGTCAGGGCCTGGGCGATGCTGTCGCGCACGCCCAGCGCGGAGGCGATCGCCGGCAGCACCAGAGCGGGGTCGGAGAGGAGCGCCAGTTCGACCAGCCAGACGCCGTCGGCGTAGTCGTCCATCACCTCGGCCGCGACCTGGAGGGCCAGCCGGGTCTTGCCCGCTCCTCCCGCGCCCATCAGGGTAAGGAGCCGGGTTGTCCCCAGAAGACGGCGGATCTCCGCCAGCTCACCCGCTCGGCCGACGAAACTCGTCAGCTGAACGGGCAGGTTGTTGGGGATGCTCTCGAGGGTCCGCAACGGCGGGAACTCTGCGGGCAGATCCGATCCGACGATCTGGAAGATCTGCTCGGGCCGCGCGAGGTCGCGTAGCCTCTGCTCGCCGAGATCCCGCACCGTCACCTCTGCCGTGGGCGCGTCGCGTACTAGCTGGTAGGTGCTGGCGAGGAGCAGGATCTGCCCGCCGTGCGCGGCGCCCAACAGGCGGGCGGCGCGGTTGAGGGTTGGCCCGAAGTAATCCCCGTCCCGCTCGTCCGCCACGCCCGTCGCCAGCGCCATTCGTACGTGCAGTCCTCCCGGCACCGCCCATCGTTCCGCCACAAGAGCACGTTGGGCGGCCACGGCGGCAGCGAGTGCATCGGAGGCTTTGGCGAAGACGGCGTCCACCGCGTCCCCCACCGTCTTGAACACATGGCCGTCGTGCGCCGCGATTGCCTCACGCAGGATTGCGTCGTGCCGGGCCAGCGCCGACTTCATTGCGTCCGCCTGCGTCTCCCACAGGCGTGTGCTGCCCTCGATGTCGGTAAAGAGGAAGGTGACGGTGCCGGTCGGCAGTCCTGCCATCGCTTAGTGTTTCTGACCGGCCGCGGCCAGGGCCTGTTCGAGCCGCTGATGGAGCTTACCCATCTCTTTCCACGGGTCCGCGGTCTTGCGCAGCCGGACGGGGACGGTCTCGTAGGTGAAGGTCAGCGGATCGAACCCGCGCTCGAGCTCCCTCCAGGTCACCGGCGTCGAGACGGTCGCCTGCGGGGTGGGGCGCAGACTGTAGGCGCTGGCCAGGGTGGCGCCCAGCCGGTTCTGGTTGTAGTCGAGGAAGACCTTGCCCACCCGCCGCTCCACCGCCCACTCGGTGGTGAGCCGGTCGGGATGTTCACCCGCGAGGAACTGGCAGATCGCTTTGGCGAACGCGTGCGTCTCGTCGTAGGTATAGCGGCGGGCGATCGGCACGTAGAGGTGCAACCCGGTCTTGCCGCTGGTCTTGACGAACGTCTGCAGCCCCATGCCCTCGAGCAGCCGGCGCAGCTCGAAGGCGGCCTCCCTGGCTGCCTCAAACCCGCGGCGGCTGTAATCGGGATCCTTCTCGCCCGGGCCTTTGCGCGGCTGCTGCCCCTTGGGGAAGATGTAGGGATCGACGTCGAAGACGAGCTGGTCGGGGAAGTTGAGGACGCTGTTGCGCAACGCGGCCTCCGACGAGGAGACGTCGGTCCCCGGCGGCTCGCCCGCGCCCTCGCCGCGGCGCGGGGGAGTGATCCGGCTGTACCAGGGGTGCATCTCGATGTCCGCGAGCTGGGCCAGCCAGAGCAGCGTCGCCAGGTCATTGCAGACCGGCGCCGCGTTGGTCGTCTTGGTCGTCTCCGTCCAGACGTGCGCGATGGTGGCGTAGGCGGGAGCGTCGGGGTAGTCCTTCTGGTGAAAGTTCTCCCCGTGAATGCCGTCGGGGAAACGGCGCAGGGTGAGTGGCCGGTCGCGCAGGTGCGGCAGGATGGCTTCCGAGACGGAGAGGTAGTAGGTGATCAGATCGGCCTTGGTCAGCCCCAACTCCGGCCAGTAGATCTTCTCCAGGTTCGTGAACTCGACCGGGAGGCGGCGCTTCGCAGCCTCACGTTCCAGGGGGTGAAGCGCCCGTGCATCCCGGCGGCCGCCGGTGGGGTTGCGCTTCGCGGCAGCCGCCCGGGGCGGGCCGCCGTCGGACGTCACCTCATCGGGTATCTCCGCCGGCCGGTAGTTCTCCAGCAGGCAGTCGTGGGGAGGCACATCGCGACGCAGTCCTTTGAAGACGGGAGCGCGGAGGACGCCTTCGTCGGTCCACTCCAAGTACTCGACCTCGACCACGTGGCGCGGCTCGACCCATGTGGCGGGCTCCATGGTCGCCGGGGTCGTGGCAAATGGAGGGGTCTTCCGCACCAGGGGGCGGAGGAGCGCGAGGACTTCGTCCAACGCGCGGTCGGTAAATCCTCCGCCGACCTGGCCGATGTGCTGGAGGCGTCCGCGCGCGTCGTAGAGGCCCACAACGAGCGCGCCGAAATGGCTGCTCCGCCCGCGCCGCCCCTGCGTGAATCCTCCCACGACCGCCTGCAGGGTGCGGCGCACCTTGATTTTCACCCAGGCGCCGCTCCGGCGCCCCGGCTCGTAAGGGCTGGCCGCGCGCTTGCCCACGATGCCTTCCAGCTGTTGGTCCTGCGCGGCCTGGTAGAACGCCTTGCCTTCGCCGGGGAAAGTCTCGGAGAGGTGCAGGAGAGGGCCGGCCGGGAGCACCGCCTCGAGGATCTCCCGGCGCTCGCGCAGCGGCCGCGCGGTCAGGTCATGGCCGTTGTAATGGAGGATGTCGAAGACGAAGTAGAAGGCGGGGAACTTTGCCCGGGCTTCGTCCACGTCTTCCACGCCCTGCAGGTTGATGCGCTGCTGCAGCCGCTGGAAACTCGGGCGCCCCGCCTCATCCGGTGCCACGACCTCTCCATCCAGCACCGCGTCGGGCAACCCCGCCGCGTAGAGGGCGTCGATGATCTCGGGGTACTGACGGTTCATCGAGTGCAGGTTCCGGCTGTGCAGCAGAGCGCTGCGCTCCGGGCCGCGGGCGCGCAGGATGGCGATCGCCCGGACGCCGTCCCACTTCGGCTCGAAGAGCCAGGCCGGATCGTCGAAGGGCTCCTCGACCAGCTTGGCCAGCATCGGGCTGACGCTCTTGGGGAGCCGGTCGCTGCCGGCCTTGTCCAGCTTCCACGTGCGCAGCGCCGCGGTGGGGCGGGTGCGCGTGGCGGGCGGCGCCGGCGGCGGCTGGGAGGAGTGCCAGCGGGCGGGCTCGTCCTTGCGAATCTCCTCGATCGTGCGCCCGCTCTTGACCGAACGCGACGGCTTGGGCAGCGACCAATCCGCCACCGCGTCGTCATCGCGTTTCTTGAAGAGGAGCCAGTTGTTGTCACTGCTCCCGCCGCGGCCGCCCATCCGCGTGCGCACGAGGTGGAACTCCCCCTGGATCTTCTGCCCGCGCAGGACGACGGTGAGCTTGCCCTTCTTGAAGCCTGCGTCGGGGTCGCCCTCCAGCGACTCGTAGGTTCCGCGGTCCCAGACCATCACCGCTCCGGCGCCGTAGTTGCCCTCCGGGATGGTGCCTTCGAAGTCGATGTAGTCGAGCGGGTGATCCTCCACCGCCACGGCGAGGCGCTTGTCCTCCGGGTTGAGGGAGATCCCTTTGGGGACGGCCCAGGAGCGCAGCACCCCCGCCATCTCCAGGCGGAAGTCGTGATGGAAGCGAGTGGCGTGGTGCTCCTGGATGACGAAGCGGTTCCCCGGCCGGGCTGTGACCTTCCCTTCCGGTTCCGGGGTTTTGCCGAAGCGGCGTTTGCGGCGGTACTCCTCCAGCGGCATGGTCGTGAGGTCTATTTCCCCCGCGAGCTCATCCGCCCTCCAGCAGCGCCGGCAGCTGGCTGGCGTAGTCGGGTGCCGGCGCCCCCTCCTCGTGGGTGAAGTAGGCATAGACGTCCCGCTTGCGCGCAAGCTGGTCGCCGATCCGCCTGGCCCAGGCGTCCAGCGCGTCAGGAGGATAGCTGGATCGGTGCAGGCGCAGGTAGGCGAACGGACCGACGAACTGCAGCACCGGCTCGTCCTCGTCCGACTCCATGATCGTGAGCGCCGTTTTGTGCTCCTCCAGGAGGGCGTAGACGTCATCTTGATACCAGGAGGGATGGCGGAACTCGATCGTGCGCCGCAGCGGGGGCAGCAGGGAGAGAAAGTCCCGCAGCAGCGCGAGGTCGGCTTTGAGCGACGGGGGGAGCTGGAAGAGCAGGGGTCCGGCGCGGTCGCCTAGATCGCGCAGCCGCTCGAGCTGCAGTTGTACCGATTCCTCCGCGTTGCGAAGGCGCCGGTTGTGCGTGATCACGCGGTGGGCCTTGACGCTGAAGCGGAACCCTTTCGGCGTGGCCTTGCGCCACTGCGTCACCTGTGCCGGTTGGGGGAAGCGGTAGAAGGTGTTGTTCAGCTCGACCGTCGGGAAGATGCGGCTGTAGTACTTGAGCATCTCCTCCTGCGGCAGATCCTTTGGGTAGAAGTTCCCTCGCCACTCCGGATAACTGAACCCCGACGTTCCGGCAAAGAGGCGGGCGGCCATCGGCAGAGGGCGCTCTAACGCCGGCGGACCGCGGGGACCGGCCTAGCGGTGACGCTCCCGCATGGCCGCGGCGGCCGCTGTTCGCGAAGCGCCCCGCCTGGCCGGGGCGGCCGCGGGGGTCGCGGGCTTCGGTTTGCGCGCCTGCTCGAGGCTGCGGCGCAGCGCGTCCATCAGGTCGACGACCTTCTCCGGTCGCGGGCCCGGCGCCGCGGTGACCGCCTCGCCGGCCTCCTTGGCCCTGATCGCGGCCATGACCTTCTCGCGGTAGGTGTCGCTGAAAGCCTCGGGGTCGAACTCCGCGCTGAGGCCCTCGATCAGCTGCACCGCCATCTTGCGCTCATTGGGATGAATCCGGGCGGTTGGGACTTCCTCCGTCTCCAGGCCTCGGATCTCGTCGGCAAAGAAGAGGGTCGACATCACCATGCCGCCTCCGCCGTACGGCCGCACCGCCACCAGGTGCTCCTTTTCGCGGATGACCACCTTGCCCACGGCGATCTTGCCCGACTCGGACATCGCCTCGCGGAGGAGGTGGTAGGCTTTGGCCCCGCCCTCGTCCGGGGCGAGGTAGTAGGACTTGTCATAGTAGATGGGGTCGATCTCATCGAGCTGGATGAACTGGGCGATGTCGAGGGCCGGCCCGCCCTCGGGGGTTCCCCGGTCCAGTTCCTCCTCGCTCAGCACGACGAAGCGGCCGCGCGAGACCTCAAAGCCGCGCACGGTCTCCTCGTAGGGCACGATCGCCTCGTGGGTGGGGCACCACCGCCGGTTCTGGATCGGGGTGCCGCAGGGCTGATGGAGCAGTCGGAAGCGGATGTCCTTGGGATCCTCGGCGGTGAGGAGGCGGATCGGGATCGTGACCAGGCCGAAGGTCAGGTAGCCCTTCCAGATGGGCCGTGCCATGGCGCTGATTCCCCCTTCCACGGCGGCTGTCCGGGCAAAACGGTCCCTCAATTATAGGGGGTTGGAGGAGAGTGTCCACCGGCTAGCGTAAGTGCCGGGTATGGAGTTCCTGAAGCCCTTCCTGCGCTACTGGTCGCTCACGCTGGCGGTATTTGTCTTCTACCTTTTCATGTTCCTGGCCGCCATGGTGGACGTGGCCATCGAGGTGCGGGAGGAGATACGCAAGCGGCGCGCCGCCGCCAAGCCGCGCACCGGGCCGGTCCTCGATCCCAACCCCCTCAAGGATCGGACGATCGCGCAGACCTTCGCTAGCCCGGGACAGCAGCTCGATCCCACGCGACAGTGGGTCCGCGATCACGTCGCCGTGGTCCTCGGGGAGTTGGGCATCCGCGGACAGATCCTCGTCCTCGAGGACTCCAAGCATCACCCCTTCATCCAGGTCTCTGATGGCACGCGCCTGCGCGCCTATCGGATCCCCAAAGAGATTGTCGAGGCGGGGATGGGCGGGGAAGTGGGGAAGATCGAGCAGATCAAGACCAACCTACGCGGCCACCTCGCCGCGGATTTCCTCGGTCAGGAGGATCGCCGGCCGCCCGTGACCACCGAGCTGGCACGGGAAGCCGCCTCCAAAGCCTCGGCCGCCAGGCCGGCGGCTGCCGCCGCGCCCTCGGCCGCGGGGACGCCCCCACGGACTGAATCCACAGAAGGTCCCTCAGAGGAGGGTTCCGGAGGCTGAGTGTTAGCAGAAGAGTCGGGTCACGCTGATGACCCCGGTCCGGCGCGATCTCCCCTCTGGAACCGTCACACTCCTGTTCACCGACATCGAGGGATCGACCACACTCCTGGCCCGGTTGGGTCCTGAGGCGTACGCCGCCGCGCTCGCTGTACACCGGCGCGATCTCCGCGAGGCTTTCCTCCGCCACGGTGGAGTGGAGGTTGACACCCAGGGTGACGCCTTCTTCGTCGCTTTCCCGACCGCGCCCGGTGCGCTCGCCGCGGCGGGGGAAGCACAGGAAGAACTCGCCGGCGGCCCCATCGCGCTGCGCATGGCTCTGCACACCGGGACGCCACACCTCGTCGAGGAGGGCTATGTCGGGCAGGACGTGCATCTGGGGGCGCGCATCGCGGCGTCCGGACATGGCGGTCAGGTGTTGCTCTCGAAAGAGACGCGCGCGGTCGTTCACGCGGACGTCACCGACCTCGGAGAGCACCGGCTCAAAGACATTGAAGGACCGGTGTGGATCTTCCAGCTCGGCACGAAGCGCTTCCCACCGCTGCGGACGATCTCGAACACAGCCCTGCCCCGCCCGGCGAGCTCGTTCGTGGGCAGGGAGCGCGAGGTCGCGGAGGTGGTCTCGCTGCTCAGAGACCGGACCCGCTTCATCACCCTGACCGGTCCGGGCGGCTCCGGGAAGACCCGGCTGGCCATCGAAGCGGCGGCGGACGTCGTGCCGGAGTTCAAGGCGGGAGTGTTCTGGGTGGGCCTGGCCTCCCTGAGAGACCCGGCGCTCGTTACCGAGACGATCTCCCAGACGCTCGGGGCCAAGGACGGTCTCGCTACTCACATCGGCGGGCGTGAGCTTCTGCTCCTGCTCGATAACCTCGAACAGGTCGTCGAGGCAGCGCCAGAGCTCTCCGCGCTCGTCGAGACTTGCCAGAACTTGACGCTCCTCGTTACCAGCAGGAGCGCCTGCGGGTCAGGGACCTCGCGCGAGGTGGCGCGGGTCCATGGGCTTGAATTCGACTCTATGTTACCTAATGTTCCTTACCTGCAGGCCCTGTCGTACGTTATGTGACCTCAACTCGTTCCGGGGCGAGTACCGGCGTAAATTTCCATCAAATTTCCTACTGGAGTTCAGGAAGGACTTCCTCACCGATCAGCCGCAGCATCTCCCGTTCGCGGCCGTACGGAAAGAGGAACATCACCTGGCAGACGTCTAGCGCTTCATAGGCGCGGATCTGTTCGCGCACCTCGGCGGGCGTGCCGACGATGGCTTCGCGCAGGCGGTTCTCCCTCTCTTGAGCCGATCCAGCCCAGCGCGCGCTGACCTCGGCGGCGATGGCCTCCACCTCGGCCTGGGTCGAGGCGACGATGGCGTAGGAGCCATGGGTCTTCCGCACGCTGTCGAAAGAGCGCCCTTCTTTCGCGCAGGCGTCCCGCAGCCGATCCAGCGCCTTGCCATAATTCTCCGGGGAGAGGAACCAGCCGCGGAAATTCACGGCATCGGCGTAGCGCGCGACGACGCGAAACATCCGGTCGCCAAAGGCGCCGACGAGGATCGGAGGATGCGGGCGCTGCAGCGGCTTGGGGGCGCAGGGGGCGTCGACGACCGAATAGTGGCGTCCCCGGTAGGTGACGCGGTCGGTCGTCCACATCGCCCGGACGATCTCCAGGGTGTCCACCAGCTGGCTCACGCGCACCCGGATGGGCGGAAACGCGTACCCATACGCCGCGTACTCGACCTCTTTCCACCCGGCGCCTACGCCGAACTCGAGCCGTCCGCCGCTCATCACGTCCACCCCGGCGGCGACTTTCGCCAGCAACGGGGGGGAGCGATAAGACTGGCAGGTGACCAGCGTGCCCAGCCGCAGCCGCGTGGTCACCTGCGAGAGCGCGGCCAACAGCGACCAGGCCTCCAGGCACCCCGTCTCCGGCTCCTCGGGGCGGAGAAAGAGGTGGTCCGAGGTCCAGAAGTGGGAGAAGCCGAGGGACTCAGCGTCGCGCGCGATGGCGACGATCTCGTCGAAGGAGAAGCCGAACTGCGGCTCGACCTGAATCCCGGCGTCCATCGCTGCGCTGCGGCGCGACCCGCCTAGAGGAGCGCCCCGCCGGGCTGCCGCAGCAGCGCCTGGCGGGCCAGAGGGAGGGGGGGCGCGCCCAGGGAGATCAGCCCGTCGTGGAATCTCCGTAGAGTGAAGCCGGCGCCCTGCTCGGCCCGAAGGTCGGCCCGCAGCTTCCGCATCATCAGCTTCCCGAGGGTGTAGTTGAGGTAGCCGGGGTCGAAGGTGCCGCGCACCGCCTCTTTGCGCGCGGGCAGCTCTTCCATGAAGGCGTGCTGCATGAACATCTTCGTAGCCTCCTCGAGCGTCATCGCGCCGCGGTGCATCTCGATGGCGACGAGGTAGCGGACGTTGCGCACCAGCGCCTCGGCCAGCTGCGCCAGGCGGAACTTCGGCGAGGGGTCGACGCCCTCGTCCCGCATCATCTCCTCGCAGTAGTGCGCCCAGCCTTCGATGAAGGAATAGGACATGAAGATGCGCGCCGCCGCTGATGGGGCCCCGGATCGCACGTGCAGGAAGTGCACGTAGTGGCCCGGGTAGGCTTCGTGGATGCTGGTGGCCTTGAGCGTGTGGCGGTCGAACTTGGAGAGCCACTCCTCCACCTGCTGCGGCGGCCAGCTGGCCTCGGGCGGGGTGACGTAATAGAACGACTCGGTGGCGACTTCCTCGAAGGGCCCGGCCGTGTCCATCATCGCGAAGGCCCAGCGCGCGAAAGGCGGCGTCTCTTCGACGATGGGCCGCACCTCGCTGGGGATGGTGACGATGTCGCGCTCGACCAGGAACGCGCGCAGCCCCTCCAGCATCTCCCGCGTGCTCTCCAGCAGCTCCCCCGCCGATGGATGCTCCTGACTGAGGTCCTTCATCAGCTCGGCAGGCGTCTTGCGCCGGTCGATCTGACCGGCCGCGTCCTTCACCGCCTGCGCGTTTGCCCGCAGCTCCTCCTGGCCGATCTTCACCAACCGGTCGAGCGGCAGGTCCACGAGCTCCCCCGTGGCGAGCATCTGGCCATAGAGCGACTCGCCGATGGCGAAGTCGTCGGTGGCGCGGGCTCCGGCTGCGTCCTCCAGCCAGGCGAGGAACTCTCGGGCAGCGTCCGCCGCGGCGCCGTTGCTCCGCAGAAAGGTGTCAAAGAGCGCGCGGTCGGACAGGCCGTTCAGCGCCGCAGGCAGGCTCTCCTCATAGAAGGTGACATACCCGCGGTAGACTTCCAGGGCGGTCTCGATGAATGGGCGAGGGATCGGCCGGTCACCGAGATGCTCCCGGGCCTGCGACAGGACGCGGGGGATGCCGTCCAGGTGCGCGACGAGGGCCCGGACGCGATCGGGAAGGGGGGCGTAGTTGCGCTTGATGTAGTGCGTAACATCCAACAAGACGTTGTACGCGAGGGGATTGCGCTCGTGATCGCGGAGCCCCGTCCACTCGAAGCGCTCGTTCTTGAGAGAACGCCCGATCAGGGCCACGTCCAGGCGCTCCTGAGCGGTCAGCGCCGCCCGGTCGATCGCCGCCCCCTGACGCTCGAATTCGCCCAGGGCCCGGACGCGCGCGTCGATCGCGTCGGGGGAGTAATCCACGAGCTGGCCGTCGTATTCGTGCAGACCGAGGTAGGAGGCGTAGGGGGGGTAGGTTGTGAGGAAGGCGTCGACGTACTCCTGCAGGAATCGCTGTACGTCCGTGGACACGCGCGCAACCTCCAGAACGGGGAGTGCTTCACACTTTCCGCGGCCCCGCGAGCATCTCCTTGTGGACCGAGCGCCGCGGCAGGACGGCGCAGCTGGGTGAAGAAACCAGCCGGCACTTCAACCCGTGACCCCGCGGACAGAGGAGGTCTTCAGCGGGGCCAGTTCGTCGAACCGAAAGACTTCGTGAACAAGAACTTCATGGGGGACTAGAGCGATGAGGCAGCTCGCGGTGATCGTACTTCTCGGCGTGGTGCTGTTGACATCCTGCGGTGGACAGCAGTCGCGCGCGCCCTCACCTCCGCCTACCGCGGTTCCCGCACCATCCCCGGCGCCAACCGCGCCCCCTTCCCCAGAGGCGGCCGCGCCCACCCCGCAACCCCCGCCGCCTTCACCTGAGGCTGCGGCCCCTGCGCCGATCGCGCTGCCCACGCCGGAGGTAGCACCGTCTCCAGAGGCGCCGCCCGTTCCCCCGCCCGCGCCGCCCAGTCCCGAAGCTCCACCGCCGGCATTTCCGATCGCACCCGCCCCCACACCCGGTGCCGAGCCGGCGCCAGCGCCCGTGCCCGCTCCACCTCTCGAACCGGTTGACCCGCGCGCAGCGCAGATCCAAGCCGGCTTGGAACAGAAAGGCCTGCGCGTCCATGAGGTCGTCTTTGAACCCGCAAAGGGTGGCAATCCGCCGTTCTGGCTCTCGGTGACCGATGCCACCTATCTGCAGCCGAGCGGCGAGGAGGTCTTCAAGCAGGCCTTCACCATCTGGGAGGTCATGCACTCGGTGCTCAGCGGGGAGGACGCGTCCTCCTGGCTGCGCGCCGGCGAGGTCTGGCAGAAGTACCTCCTCATCTTCAGCGCGCAGCTCGGATCGTACGCCACGCTCAGGCAGCAGTACGCCGCGGCCGCGACCGACGAAGAACGTGAACGGGCGCTCGATGCCTTCGCAGAGACGATTCGCGTCATCGTGTACGACCTGGAGACCCGGCAGGCCGTCGACGACAAGGACTTCATCAACAAGAACTTCACGGGGCAGTAGGAGGTCAACCCTCACCCTGCGTCGGGGGAGCCGGTTTGACCCGCGGCGCAATCGCGTGTAGCGTGAGTGACGCGGGGCGTAGCGCAGCCTGGTAGCGCGCCTGGTTTGGGACCAGGAGGTCCCCGGTTCGAATCCGGGCGCCCCGACCAGTCTTTACGCGGGTTTCAGCGATTCGCTGCGGCCAGCGTTTTCCTTTGTTGCCTTAGTGTTGCCTTGCGCGAGGAGGGCGTCGAGCCGCTCCTCGGTGCCCTCGAAGGCGTCGGGCATCAGGTGGGCGTAGCGGTCCATCGTGACGGTGATCGAGGAATGGCCGAGGCGGGCCTGTAGCGCTTTCGCGTGCTCGCCCGCGGCGATCCCGAGGCTCGCGCTCGTGTGGCGCAGGTCGTGGAACCGAATCATCGGCAACCCTGCGAGGGTTAGGTGTCGGCGGAAGGCGCGGTCGATGTTGTCGGGGTCGAGCGGCGCGCCGCTGCGGGAGCGGAACACGAAGTCGTTCTCGACGTCGCTGGCCGGATGCACTAGCAGGGCCTCGACCGCCCTCCGCGAGAGGCGGAGCATTCGGCGGGAGCTGCGGGTCTTGAGCGGGGACTCCCGCACGACGTAGCGGTCGCCGTCGCGCACGCGCAGCACGCTCCGGCGCACGTACAGCCGGCCCGCCGCGAGGTCGAGGTCGCCCCACCGCACACCCAGGAGCTCGCCGCGGCGCAGACCCATCTGCACGGCGAGGAGGTACAGCAGCCGCCACGGTCCCTCCGCGGCGTCGAGCAGGCGCGCGACCTCGGCGGGGGTGAGGACGTGCATCGCCTCCTCCCGATCTGGTCGGACCGGAGGCCGCACCTTTGCCGCCGGGTTCTCCTGGAGGCGGCCGTGGGCGATCGCGTCCTCCAGGATCGCCTTGAGGATTGTCAGGGCGTAGCCGACCGTCTTGGGCGCGTGGGTCTTGGACCGGTCGGCGAGGAAGACCTCCACGTCTCGCCGCGTGATGCCCCCGAGGCGCTTCTCGCCGAAGTACGAGAGCAGGTGATGCCTCACGAGGCCGACATAGCTCTCGGTGGTCTTGGGCGCGAGGTTGCGGCCGGCGAGGCGCGCCAGCCAGTCCTCGGCGAACTCCCCGAAGCGGGTTGTCTGGGGGGCAGGCAGCCGGAAGATGCCGAGCCGAGTCTCAGCTTCTCGTTGCGCCAGGACCTTCTTCGCGAGGCGTCTGCCTTCATCACCCGGGCCGATGCTCTGGCGCATCCGTTGCCCGTTCGCGGCGACGAAGTCGATGAACCAGGTCTTGCGAACGCCATTGAACCGGACCGATCCCATCTCGTCCTCACCTCCTGAAGTCAGACGCGCCGGGTCGTCTTCGCTTGGGAGCAAAGAGCGGGTCCCGGCGCGCCGCGGCGGCCGAAGCCGCCACGGTCAGAGTCTCTCTGAAAAAGCAAAATGCTCTTTGCTCCCAAGCGCTTCATCTTTTCGCCGCCCCCGCAGCCATTCCTTCGAGCACCCTCCGACGGTACGCTCGCTGACGACAGGCGTTGGAACAGTACAGTGTGTCGCCGCGCTTGAGGGGCTGTCTCATCCACCGGCGACCGTGCGCCCAATAGCGGCAGACATCTCTTGCACTCGTGGCAGGCGTTGTGATCCTTGCTGTGGCAGGTCGCGCAGTGCGGTAGCCACGGGAAGGGAAGGCCGCGCTCCGTCCCGTCCGGCCACTCTCGCTGGACGTAACGAACGATCTGGCCGCAAGCGCATTGGACGCCCATGAACAGCACTTCCCCGTCCTTGAAGCGCCACCGGGCGTACCCGAGCACCCGACCGTTACGGCTATCGGTACGGCCGCTATCTGTAAAACCCGCAGTCTGGTCCCTCTCCACGCTCCCGACCAACGGTCGCTTCTAGGCTGCAGGAGCCCCGGCTAGAGCGGGGGTTTGGAGGTTCCGCGCCCACCCCGGGTGTTTCATGGCCGGGGCCTTCACGATGCCGCCGCCCCTGTAGCCACAGGGATTCTGGAGCGTAGACGGGCACGTCGCAGGGCTTCCCGCTGGGCCGAGGAGGCCCGTCTGGGCGCACGGAAGCTGACGGCGGCCAGCGGCAGGGCGAACGTCCACCCTGCGCCCTGTGCTTGGGGGACGACCCCCAGGGCCCGGGCGACCCGGAGCAGGCGCGAGCTCGCCGCCCGCTGGCTGTCCGTGTGGACGTGCCAGGACTGCTCGTCGTCGGCGATCGTTAGGATGATCTCGCGCTCGCCTGGGGTCAGGCGGGTCTTTTCAAGTGGGCGGGGCTGCAGTAGAGTGTCCATCGGATCGTACTCCTCCTCGCGCCCGGCCGCGTTCGCTGCGCGGCCGGGCGATTCTCTGTCTTACCGTCAGACGTCGGGCGGCCGGGGCCGCTGGGATGCCACTAGCGGGGGCAGCCGCCCTGTGCCCTGCGCGCCGGGCGAGACGTCCCTGGCCGGAACTCGGCGCGCTCTCCGGCCGAGGACCATGTGCCGGCGAGACGCGGAGCCCGCCGCGCACCGTCACGGGCGCGGTGGATGGGCTGTCTGCTCGCCGGCACGACTAGAATCCCCATAGCGCCGTCAGACCCCCGCGCGCTCCAGGGCGGCGATCGCAGTCTCCACCGCGGCCACCTGCTCTCTGAGGCGCGCCTGCAGGTCGCGGACCTGCCTGCCCAGCTCCGCGCGGCGATCCGTGAGTTCCTCTAGCCGCCGCCCCCATTCGTCGAGGTCCCTCACGCTCCCGAACGCGCCGGGCTCCGTCTTCGCCAGCCGCCGCGCGGCCAGCGCGTACGCCTCGAGCCACGTCGTCTTGAAGGTGGCGATCGCGTCGTCAAAAACGTCCGGATGCTGCGTCTGGGCGACGAGGCCGCGCACGACCGTCGCTTCCTTTGCCGGCCAGCGGTATTGCCGAATGAGCGCCTCGCACTTGGCTAGCAGCTCCCGCATGCGCCGACCGGGGAGACCTGGGGCGCCCGGGTCCTCGTTAGCCTCGACCTTCCTCCAACGGTCCTCGAGCGCGTCGAGGTCCGTCGGCGTTCGCGCCGCATAGCGCAACTGCCGGCGCACGAATTCGTCGCCATCGGGCGACGCGCTTTCAAGGCGCGCGATCTCGCTCTGTACCCGCGCGAACTCGTCCAGCAGGGACCGAGACGCAGTCGCCGGGTCCCCCACGGCTGTTCTGGCCATCGGTTAGACCCCCCGTCGCCTTTCGCGAAATGCGTACGCGCGCGCCAAGGCGGCATCAGCGAGCAGGACCGCCTCCCGCGCCTTCTGCCAGGCCGCCGCGGTGGAAATGTCGAGCTGGTGCACCGCGGCATGAGCCGCGATTCTGGCGCTCACCTCTTCGTCCGGGCGATCGCTCTCCATCAGATTCACCTCCAGTCGATTGAACATGACGTAGACTCTCATCGCGTCGAAGCGCGCGCCGGCTAGCTCGATGGGCGCCAGGCCCGCGACGGCCGGCAGGTCCCCGCCCACGAAGGCGAGCGCCGTGAGCGCACGCCGGAACTTTCTGCCGAGGCGCTCCAACCCCCACATCACCTCAACGGACCTCCCCGGCCAGGCGCCCTGTTTGATCTCCTCATAGACGGCCTGTGGGATTCCCGCGAGGTCGGCGAAGAGCGAAGTGCCAGAGCGCCAGAGGCGTTTGACGAACCCGACGGCCCGCTTACCCTCACCGTGTCCGAGCTTCAGTGGCGGCCTGAAATCGAGCTGCTCGAACGCCGCGATAATGTCGTCCAGATCGGCGACGTCGTATGTGTCGGCATTCCACGTGCCGGCTTTGAAGATCTCGACGGCGCGGATCTCGAGGTCGTCAGGCATCAGTCATCCTCCGGGAAGTAGGGGTAACGACGATTTTCCAGCTCCCACGGGGGCGGCGCCCCGGCGGCGCTGTACGCCCGCGCGATCGCCCGGTCGCCCCCCAACGGCTCCGTCATCGAAGTGGGAAACGAGAAGGCGGAAAACTCCAGCAGCGAGCCCTCGAAGCGCACGCCGTCCCCGACCTGGTGCGCGGCGAGGGCCACCGCGACAGCATGGTCGTCATGCCCTCCGCTGCGGTGGTCGACGCGCCAGCCCGAGGCGCCCTCCGTGACCTCCAGACCCAGCAGCTCCCGCCGCAGCGCCTCATGCGGCCGGGAGCGCAACCGCCCGCCGCGAATCAAGTCCAGCAGTCCGCCGAAGACCCGCCGCCGACTCTCGGCGCTGAAGGTAAATTCCACCACGGCCACCCCCTTCCGGCGCAGGCGCTGCGCGAGGAGCGCCGCCTGCCAGGGATCCGCGACCACCCGCGCGCCGCTCCTGGCGGCGAGGACGGCCACCTTGTCCTCAACCTCGACCAGATCCACCTTCCCGCTGCGTGGCGCCCAGGTGAGGAGCGTCTCAATGCAGACCAGGCCGCTATCGTCCCGGCGCACCAGCGCCGCGACCGCGGCGTCACGACTGATCCCCAGGTCCAGCCCGATTGCGGCGGGGCCCGCGACGGTCCCAGGCAGCGCCCCAAAGATCCCGTCCACCTCCGCCGCCGTGAGAAACGCGCCCGCGCCCTCGACCCAGCGGTTCTCGTGCAGGCGGGCGAAGACATGAGGCGGAAGAGAGCGGCGCTGCTGCTCCAAGCGCTTCGGGTCGATCCAGCTGGCACATTGGCCGCGGTCTGAGAAGACCCACCCCTCCTCGCGTTGGGCCAACTCCCAGACCTCGCGGGCCACGCCGCCGAAGTCCCAGCCCGCCGTGGTGAGGACGATCATGCGCGACCGGGGGCGCTTGACCATTGCCGACCACAGGCTCTCCCACAGCGCCCGCCCCCGCCACTCCGCCAACTCGTCGGCGATGATCACGTCCGGCCGCAGCCCGTAGGCCGTGGGCGCATCAGAGCTGAGCACCCGCAGCCGGCTGCCTGTCGCCGTGACAAGGACCTCCCGCTGTTTCACCTTCACGCTTGGCCACAACAGCGGGTTGCGGCGGAGCTTGCCGATGACATCGTCGAAGACAATCCTGGCTTGATCCTCGTCTGCTGCCGCAAGGAAGAGCTGCTGACCTGGAGGACCGAGGAACATCTCCGTTGTCGCCACGCCCCCACCGGTCCCGCTCTTATCGTGTCCTCGCGGTCTTCCGCCGTAGAAATGCGGCCGTGAAGAATGGAGCAGGGCCGCGTAGTCCTCCTCCTGCCAGGGGTCCATGACCTCGCCGAGGGGGGCGGCCGTCTTCCAGTGTGAGCTCCTCGCGTACGAAGGCGAGCGAGTCGGCGCGCCAGCGGGCGATTTGTGGCGCGAGCGCGGTGCGCCTCATGACGCCGGCCTCTGCGTCTCCGCCAGCAGGCGGGCCACGTCCGGCGTCTCGCCCTTCGCCGCGACCCCCAGGGCGGAGGCGATCCGGGCTAGAGCGTTGGTATAAGCGATGTTGCGGTCGGCCTGCGTGGGAACCTGGGCGCCCGCGGCGATCGTGTGGGCGTCGTCGATCGCCAAGCGCAAGTGGATCATCACGAGCCGCCAGGTAAGGAGCTGGCGCATGGGGGAAAGGTCCTCGAAGCGGTCGGCCCCCTGCTCGGCCGCCAGGGCAGCCATCAGCCAGTCGAACGTCCGACCCTCCCGGGTCTTGCCGTGGAAAGGGTTGCGGAGGCTCAAGGTGCGCTTCAGGAGGCGGTCGATGGCGCCCCGGGTGGGCTTAGTCGCCATCGGCTTTGCCTTCCGCTCTGGTCGGCTCCGGCGGCAACGTCAAGGCAACAGCGCCCTGTCCGTCGCCCGAAACCCCAGCATTGACGCGGTTCGAGGCGCGCCGGCCCTCTGGTGTTCTACCAGACGCCCTCCACCGACGTACCGCAGGCATGGGCCTGGAGCGGGCAAGGAGGGAGAAGCGCCGTCCTACACGCTGAGTCTCCCTGAACCAGCCGAGCACCTCCTCGCGATCAAAGACCAGGCGCTTCCCTGCCCGGTAGCAGGGGATCGCCTCGGGCCCGACTTGGCGGGTCCAGTCGTAGATCCGGGAGACCGGCACCCTTAAGAGGGAAGCCGCCTCGTGGACCGTGAGGAAGGGGGAGACGGCGTTCATTTCTTTTCTTCCACCCTTACGGGTGTGGAAGAAGAAGAATAATTTTCCAGGAGTACGGCCCAGCGGTAAGGGGCCCCGCGGGTGCCCTTACCATGACGCTGGGCTCGGCCTTGTCGGTGGAGTTCTTTCAGGGCACCGTAGAGGTGAGCCAGAGAGGGTCTCGGCTCCCCCAGCTCCGCCTGCAGCTCGCTGGCGGTCCGCGGGGTTTTGTCCAGGACCTCCATGAGGCGACTGAAGACGTCCGCCTGGGTGACCGCTTCCGGATCGCCCAGCACCCCGAGGCCGGCCCCCTCGCGGAGTTCCAAGACCCACGCGGGAGGCGTTTCGGGGAAGCGGCTGACCGTCCGCACGATCCGCCGGGTGGCGGCCTGGGGGTCGCGGCGCAGTTCGATGGCCACGTCGACGGCGCCCACCAGGGCGTGGTTGCCGGCGTGGCCGAGGCCTTCGTCGCCGCCGGACTTCCGCAGGTGGTGGACGAGCAGCACGGCGACGTTCTTCTGCCGGGCGAGGAGGAGGAGCGGCGCAAGGGCCTGCTTCCAATTCGACGCCTCGTTCTCGTCGCGAATCTCTAGGAATGCCCGGGCGGTGTCAACGATCAGCAGGTCGGGCGGGGCAGCGGAGAGCTCCGACGTGAGCGCGGCCCAGGGCGTCCCGGGGAACACCAACTCGACCGTGGGCCAGTCGAGCCGCCACCGTACTAGACGACCCCGCCAGAGCCGGCGATGCTCCTCTGTACACCAAACAACTCGAAGCTCGGGCAGCACGCGTAGGACGCCGTCGAGGGCCAGCGCGATCGTCGTCGTCTTCCCGGACTTGGCGTATCCGCTGAGGAGCCCGATGACGCCCGGCCCCAGGAGGCCCTCAGGTTGGAGGAACGGCCACCAGGTCCCGGCAGGTTCGCTGGCGTCCTCGAGGAGGGCGGCGGCGTTGATGCGCCGATTATTCTTCTCTTCTGCTCCCCCTATAGTGGACGAATCATCCCGCACGCTCCCGAGGACGCGATCGGCGAGAGCGAGGAGCTCCTCGGGATCTGTACCGTTGCGAACGGCGTGATGCATCTCGGCTCCGAGGTCGAAAAGGACCCGCTTCGCCCGGTCTCGTTTTAGGATCCTGACCTGGCTTGAGAGGAGTGCGGGCGTCCACGCCGCCTCCATCAAGGAGGTGAGATAGGCCGCGCCGCCGGCTTGGTCGAGTTTCCCCGTCTGGCGCAGGCGGTCCGTGACGACGATCAGGCCCGGCGCCTCGCCGGCCGTGCGGAGATCCGCGATCGCCCGGAAAATCAAGCGGTGTCGCTCCATGTAGAACGCTTCGGGGGTGAGGCTGGCGAGGGCCCTGTCCAGCTCCTCGTCGGCGCCCTGGTGGGCTGCCAAAAAGGATGCCACCGATGACGGCCTGCTCCGCCTCGAGGTTGTGCGGAGGCATCTGCTCCTGAGAAAGCGCCGACGCCCTGGCGGTTCCACGAACCACGGCGAAGCTCCCTCAGCGCCCAGCGGGGAAAGTGCCGCGGCCGCGACGCGACTCTCGGTAGCGCCGTAGCATGTCCAAATCCTCATCAGTGAGAAGGCGCCGGCCGCTCGTGTCGCGCATCGGCTTCACGAGCCCCTTTTTCTCGTATTCCCGTAGGGTTTCTGGCGCGACTTCCAACTCCCGGGCTGCGCCGCCCACCGTCCAGAGCTTCATTGGTTCCCTCCGGCGAATCCCTATGACCCTTGACCCCCAGTGCTCCAAGGGCCAAGGTAATTGTGCTAGCGGTTCTGTCAAATGGTGGCACGTTTTGAGGAGGGCGGGCGGGATGCGCGTCTGGCTGTTCAGCCGAGGCTCAGCGGCCCTAGATCGTCTGGGTGGACCCGGAAAGGTTAGAGGCGGCAGGCACCGCCAAGAATCGAGGAGCGGAAGGGCAAGGACAAACGACAATTGGATGGTCATGTCGGTCAGAGGACGCAGATCGCAAATTCAAGGAGAGGAGTTACCCACCAAGCGGGGACCTCGACCCACCGATCTCATCGGGATTATCTGTTGGCCTGGCATGCAGCAGCAGGGGGATCTTATACCGTCCTGGCGGGTCGTAATGCGTCATCTCGAGCGGCTTGGCTACCGGCCCCTTCTAGCCGGCTACCCGGAGCTGCTTCGCAGTCTGCGCTTATGGCGCGTGCGGCACCCAATCAGCAGTGTCTGGGTGACCGCCATCCCGACGCCTGGTGAGCTTCGGGCTTTCCTCACTCATCCCGTGGACGACGAAGGACAAAGTATCAAGAAGCGTCCTTGGAGCGAAGTCTTGAAAGAGTTGGGGATGAACCCGAACTCAGGCTCATATGTGCGGAAGGAAGTGGCTGCTTTCCGGCAACGCTTGCGGGCCGTTTTCTCCGATCCCGATTCGGAAGAGCTACTGGATTTGGTCGCCCGGGTGGAGGCTGAAATGGCTGATTCTCGGGGGCGTCCCAGGAGGCCACCTTGGTTTGGCAAAAAACACGATTCAGAGACAGGATAAATGGTTCTAAGTCGGGCTATTTGAGTATCGACAAGCCGCATCCTTACAGGCTGTTCATGGGAAAAACTGCCACCTGTTGCAAGGCTTGACAAGTGGCAACAGATTTCGTATTGTTCGAACAGTTAGAGAGACTCAGGGGGAAAGCCAATATGACTACGCTGGTTCGTAGGGTTACTACAGTTGGGAACAGCCTTGGGGTCACTCTTCCGCTTGAGTTGGCGCAGGCCTATGGATTGGCCCGAGGCAACTTCGTAGAACTTGAGCCTACAGACCGTGGTCTGCTACTCAAGCCTGTAAGGGTTGTCTCCGCTCTGGAGCCAGCGGGGAAGAGGCACATTCAGGGCATCATTCAGCGCTACCGCCCAGCTCTCGATGCAATGGCTAGGCATGACAGGAAGATAGCCAGCCGCTGAAGTACGAACCACTTCAGCCGGTCTCTGTCGAAGAGGCGGAGACTATCCATCAACAGGTAATGGCAGAGTATCCTGGGGAGCCCACGGTTATCCAAGACCGTGGGCTCCTGGAGTCTGCTCTCACCCGCCCCCATAACGCTGCGGTCTATGCAGACGCCGATCTCTATGTCCAAGCCGCAACGCTTGTATGGGGGATCGTAAAGAACCATCCGTTCGTGCAAGGCAATAAGCGAACTGCCACTGTCATTAGTGTCTTCTTCCTTGAGAGATCGGGCTTTCGAGTTGAAGCACCACAAGATGCGTGGCTTGAACTTGTGAATGGCATTGAAGAAGGCTGGACGGTCGCGCGGGCGTCTGATTGGTTTCGAAGGTACGTCATCGAGCCAACCTAGGGGGACCCAAACCCTGTTGCCTTCCTGTTGCCTTACAGAGCTCAAATTCCCCGCACGTAGACTCAACGAGCCGAAGTGATCCGAAAGACCGTCGCGGGCTGAAAACCAGACGGAGCGCGGATTTCCACACGGATGCTGCGTTTTCGGCAAAGGAGGGTGAGGGCCCGGACTCGAATTTGGGACCAGGAGGTCCCCGGTTCGAATCCGGGCGCCCCGACCACGTCAGTGCGCCGCTACTGGACCCGGCTGGACCGAACCCTCATCGACTTCATGCGGTCGCAGGGAGTACGGCTCCTGCGCGTCGCACTGGGGATTGTGTTCGTCTGGTTCGGGGCGCTGAAGGTGGCCGGGGTCAGCCCGGTGGGAGAGCTCGTCGCCCAGACGGTCTACTGGGTTCGCCCTGAGCTCTTCGTTCCGCTCCTGGGATTGTGGGAAGTCGCAGTCGGCCTCGGACTGCTCCTTGCCGTCGCGCTCCGCTTCGTCCTCTTCCTCTTCTGGCTGCAGATGGCCGGGACGTTCCTGGTGCTGCTCGTCCGACCGGAACTGGCGTTTCAGTCCGGCAACCCGCTCCTCTTGACGGTGACCGGTGAATTTGTCATCAAGAATCTGATCCTCATCGCGGCAGGTCTCGTGGTGGGGAGCACGGTGTCGAAACCCAGGGGACCGGCTTGAGCCGGCCCTTGCAGTCGTAGAGGGTGACGCCCATGCGCTTCGTTGTCACGCTGCTCATCATGAGCCTGGCCCTGCTGGCGGTCTCGGCTCATGCGCAAGAGCCGGACACCCGTCTCGTCGTGCCGGGCAGCGCATCGGAGGGTGGACGCTGCGGATGACCATCGACGACCTCGTGGTCTCCAGCGTCTGGAAACACTGACCATGACGGCCGCCGAGCGACGACGACTGCGGGTACAACCGCTTCCCGGGTTTCCGGAGGACATCGGGACCTGGCTCTGGGCTATGCAGGAAGTGCGGCGGCGAACGCTCCGACTAGTCGAGGGGCTCGACCAGCGGACACTGGATTGGGAAGGGGTGGATGGGCGTGAGAACGCGATCGGTTCGCTTCTCTACCACATAGCCGATGGGGAGTGGGATGGTTATTCGGCGACATCCTCCTGCGTTCGAAACTTCCCGAGGTCCTTGAAGCCGACCTGCCGTACGAGAGCCGGGATGCCGAGGGGCGGCTGACCGCCGTCCTCGGGGTGCCGCTTGATGTGCACCTGGGACGGTTGAGCCGGACCCGGGCGGCGTTCCTCGAAACATTCAGGGAGATCCCCCCCGAGGAGTGGCGGCGCTTGCGGGACCCGGCAGGGGAGGACTACTCAGTCACGCTCGAGTGGGTGGTCTTCCACCTCGTCGAGCACGAGGCCGGCCATGCCTTTCAGATCAGTTCGCTGAAGGCGAGGGCGAAGCGCCACTTCGTCTCCTCGGGCTAGGCTCATATTCCTGGCGCACTATGGCGTGGCGTTGGGTGCCAAGAAACTGGCGCCGCAGACCTCGCTGGGAACGCTCGTGCTGGCGGCGCAGTGGGCCGACCTCTTGTGGCCCATACTCCTCCTGGCCGGCATCGAGCGGGTCCAGATCTCGCCCGGCGTCACCGTGGCCAGCCCGCTCGAGTTCACCCACTATCCGATCTCGCACAGTCTCTTGGCGATCGTGTTGTGGGGGGCGCTCGTCGGGCTCACGTATGCCTGGCTGCGCCGGAGCCGCGCCGCCGCGTGGCTGGTGGGGGCGCTCGTCGTGAGTCACTGGGTGCTCGACCTACTCGTGCACCGGCCGGATCTTCCGCTGTACCCCGGCGGTCCGCGCGTGGGACTGGGGCTGTGGAATGTTCCGGCGGCGACCTACCTGCTGGAGGCGGCGTTCCTCCTGCTGGGGCTGCTCCTCTACCTCCGCACGACGGCTGCGCGCGATCGCGTGGGGCGGCTCGCGTTGTGGTCCTTCATCGTGGTGCTGGTCCTCGCCTACGTCGCGAGCGAGCTTGGCCCACCGCCACCCGCCACCCGCAGCCTAGCCATCTTCGCTCTCACCGCGTGGCTCTTTCCGCTCTGGGGGTACTGGATCGACCGTCACCGATCGGTTCGCACCGCGGGGGCATAGGGCCTAGCGTTCGACGAAGGCGACGAACCGCGAGAACGCCGCCTCGCCGCCCTTGAACCGGAAAGGGAAGCAGCCGATCCAGACCTTCTGATCCAGCACCTTGTCGATCTCGCCTCCCACGTTCTCGACGTGGTAGACGCCTTTGGGGAAGAGGATCGTGTGCGTGGCCTGGTAGTCGCGCGGCCAGGGGAAGGCTTCGTCCAGCGGCATCCCGATCTTCTTCTCCACGTCGGGCACCAGATCAGGGCGGGCGCGGCGGACGTTCGTATTAAAAGGATGGTCGGTGGAGATGGCGTCCACAGCCAGCCAGCGGATGCCGCGGTCGAGGACCCAGGTGCAGAATTCCGCCCGCGGGCCGGGGTGCCGAAGGAAGGAGCGGGGGAGGTTGGGGCCGGCGTCGAGGTGGTGCTCCCGGCTGGACTCTGCCCAGTCCTCGTTGTAGTAGGCGTGATAGCCGGTGTGGATGACCAGGATGTCGCCGCGGTCGATCGTCACGCCGTGCTTGCGCTCCCACTGCTCGAAATGCTCGGGGCCGTAGATGTCGTAGTCGCCCACGCCGAACTGCTGCAGGTCGACGATGCAGGCGGGACCCACCAGCGCCGTGATCGGGATGCCGGCGACGTCGGGCCCCGGATCGTGAAAGTGCAGCGGGCTGTCCAGGTGGGTGGCGATGTGGTTCGTCGAGGAGATCAGCTGCGCGTTGACGCCCTCGAAGGCCAGCTTCTTCACCCACTTGATCGTCGGCCCATCGTAGTAAGCGAACGGGGGCGAGTCCACGCTGAAATTCTGGGAGAGATCCAGCACCTGCATGCGGCTCAGATCCATGGGTTTCATGAACTCTCCGTCACCTCCGTTCAGTATCGGCAGACGTCGGCGTGGTCATCGCGCCAAGGCCTCTGCGGCCGCTTCGAGCGCCGCCTCGAAACAGGCCATCGGCGGGCGGACGAGGCCGGCGCCGACCTGGCCGATCCCCGCCTGGCGGTGGGCGATGCCTGTATTCACCCGCGGCGTGATCCCCGTGCGCACGACGCGCCTGACGTCGATGCCGGTCGGCGTGCCGCGAAACCCCAGCGCCGGGATCCCCCAGGCCGGGTTCTCCGCCACCGTGATCTCGTACATCTCCTGTGTGGATTCGAGCGCCAGCTGCGGCGTGCCGCCGACGAATTGGACGATGGCAGGGGCGGCGGCCATGGCGAAGGCGCCGATCCCGGCGCTCTCCGTAATCGTCGAATCGCCGATGTCCGGGTTGGCGTCGGCCTGGCTGAAGCCTGGGAAGAAGAGCCCCTCCGGCACTTCGGCCGGCGCGGTGAACCAGCGATCCCCGAGCCCGCTGACCCGGATGCCGAAGTCGGTGCCGTTGCGGGCCATCGCCGTCACCAGCGTGCTGCCGGCGATCCCGTGGGCCGGGTCGAGCACGGCCTTGCAGGCAGCCATCACCGGGTTGAGGACGGCGAGGTCGGTCTCGGCGAAATAGCGTAGGATCCGCCCCAGCTCCGCCGGCGCCAGTCGCTGCTCGGCCAGGGCGGGAGCCAGCATCCGCGCCAGGAGCGCGGATCCCGCCTTGTTGCGGTTGTGTCCTTCGTCGCCCATCGTCAACTGCTGGGCGATCAGGGTCTTCATGTCGATGCCGCCGAGGGCGCGCAGCGCCGCCCCGACCGCCGGGCCGAGCACCTCGTTGATCCAGCGCAGGCGCTCCAGAACCTCGGGACTGTACGCGCCGTAGCGCAGCACCTTGCCGTAGCCTTCGTTGAGGGTGGAGTAGGCGCGGTTGCCAAAGCGCCGGTTTTCGACGATGAACACCGGCATCGACGCCGTGGTCACACCCGCCATCGGGCCCACGGCGGCGTGGTGGTGGCAGGGCTCGAAGTCGACCTCCCCTGAAGCCGCCAGCCGCTCGGCATCCGCCTGATCGCGGGCCAGCCCTTCGTAGAGGAGACCGCCGACGACGGCGCCGCGCAGGGGACCGGACATCCGCTCCCAGCTCACCGGAGGGCCCGCGTGCAGGAGCAGCGTAGGCCTCAACGCGGGGATGACCTCAGCGGCGGGAGCGACATCGAGCAGGATAGGCTGACCCTCCAGGATGCGTGAGACTGCCTCCTGGTTGGCCCGGTCGATGGCCATCGGCGCCTCCATTTGTTTTAGTGCAGACATCGGAGTTCGCGCGGCGTGCCCCAATCCCTCGTCGGGCGCGGCCGCGTTGACGCCCCGTCTGAGCGGATGCTAGAGTCGCTATCGTGATCCGCTGCGACAACTGCGGCTACGAGAATCCCGCGGGCGCGCTGGTGTGCCGGCGCTGCCGGCACCGCCTGGTCATCCGGCGTGACGGCGGGCCCCGCCGGGAGAGCGAAGCCGAGCTGACGCTGGTTGTCGCCGAGGGACTGAGCCGCCTTGCCGCGGTGATCGGCGCGATTCTGGGGCTGGGAGTGCTCCTGGCCCTTCCACTTTATGGGAGGGTAGAAACGGCGTTGTTGGGTATCGCGGCGACCTCAGGCCTCCTCGCCTTCCTCGGCTACCGCCACCTGGCAGCGCTCCGCCGCGCCGGCTAAGCGTTCTCCGGGCTTTTTAGCACCGCCCCCTGTCTAAGACTTCTCCATCCTTGGGCATAGAGTCGGGTAGGCTCCCTATCTGCAAAAGAACCTTCAAGTCTGGCTGGAGGCGTAGAGTGCAATGCCACGGCGTAGGGTAATGGGGTCTGCGCGGGCGAGGATTAGCAGCCAGCGAGGATTTAGCTTCGTAGAACTCATCGTCGCCTTGTCCCTGCTCTCGGTCGCCGCGGTCTTCGTGATGCTGGCGTTTGTTCGTGGGATAGCCTTGGCGGGTCGATCCAACGAGGACGCGGCGGCGACGACGCTAGCCATGCAGCTCATGGAACAAATCCGCTCCAGCGTGAACCCATACACCATGGTGGGATTCACGGATGTGCCCCGCACGCCGCTGCCGCTGGCCGCTCCCTACAGCGGAGTCGTGAACCCATCGCCCCACACGTTTGACGTCGCCGTGGACCTGACGCTCAACAACGACCTGACGCTCACGACCGCAACGGTCCAGGTCTTCCGTCCCGCCGATGTGGCGCCTTTCGTGGCCATCACCACGGTGCTCGATGATCAATAGCCGTGGGGGCCAGCCGATGGCGACGTCTCGGCGCAGCGTTGGCGGGTCCACCCTGATCGAACTCGTTGTGTCCCTGAGCATGTTTTCTCTGGTGGTGGGAGCCATCTACGGCTTCATCGTTACCGGGGGGAAGTCGGCCCGTGTAACCAACGACTTCTTGCAGACACAAGCCCAGCTGCGCGCTGTCCTGGATAATGTTGTGGATGAAATTCGATGGGCTCAGAGCGTCACAGCGGCCAACGCCACGGCCGTGACCGTATTCATCCCACAAAACACCCCATATTCGCCCTCGAGTACATACACGGTGACTTTCGCCTATAACAACGTTGACGACACGCTCACCCGGCAGGTCGATCCCGACGCCGGCGGACCGCTTGGCTTCGGCCCGGCACAGCCGCTCGGATACCTGATCGTGCGCGCCGATGGGGGCGATGGCGTCACCTTCGAGTACTTCGACGCGGCCGGGACATCGCTGGGGGCGACGCCGGCCGATCTCACCGCCGTCGCGCGGATTCGGTTGACCATTACCACGACGCAGGAGGACGTCAGCCGCGTTTTCGCGGGAGACGCCGCTTTGCGCGCTCGGTAGTGTGGACGCCCACAGAGGGAGGATGGGGAAGGTGATTCAGCACATGCGGCAGCAGCGCGGCGTGGCGCTGATGTCGGTCTTGCTCATGATCTTCGTCTTGTCGGTGATCGGCGGCCTGATCTTGTACCTCACCGGCAAGGAGATCGCCCTCACTGCAGTCCGTCGCAGGGGCGCTCAGAGTCTCTACGTCGCCGAAGGCGGCGCCGCCTCGGCCCGCTCCGCGCTGATGGCGTTGATGAACGCCGACCCCGCGGGCGTCGTGACAGTCGACAATACGCTTACCGCCGGGACGCTGAGCGGCTGGTATGCGGCCGGAGCGCCGGTGGCGCAGAACTCATTCTCTCTCATTGACTACCTGATCTTGGATGGGCTGAAGTATGTCACCGGCGCGACTGCCGCCACGAACACCCTGGCGTTTTCTGTCAACTGGGCTCTGGCTGAGGTACACCGCAAACTGCAGTTGGGCGGTGCTCCCCCCTCGAATGCGCTCGGCCCTGGAACGTATACTGCGACAGTCGCCCTGACGCGCCGCCTCGTCGCCCATACCTCCTGCCTCCTGGCGCAACCCTGCTACGTTCACCGGCTGGGGCCGACGGAGTACGAGTTCTTTTACACCTACACGATCACAAGCGACGGGCAGATGCCGCCGCGAGCCCGGCGCCGGGTCACGCTCACCAGTGACTTCAGCATTCGAGTGCGGCCGGCCAACTTTGCGGAATACGTCCTGTTCACCAACGTCCACACCACCCCCTCGGGAGGCGCGCTCTGGTTCCAGACGGTCACGGAGTTCGACGGACCAGTCCACAGCAACGGGCAGATGCGTTTCCGCCGGTTCGGCCGGTTCGGGACGCCGGACGTCACGCCGCCCTGCGACCCCGCCCAAATCGCGTCGACGCCCCTCACCAGCGCGAGCGGCACGGCGATCTTCTGGAACAACGGCGCCCCCGTGACCTTGGCTGCCAATGAGAACGTGGTCGGCGGCGTCCGGGTCGACGCGCCGGTGTTGCCCGATTGCACGCCGGCAGACACCAACGACGACAGCGACAACCCTCCCGCGAACTTCACCCGCGGCGTGCCCGCGATCCCGTATCCGACGAACCCCTACAGCCAGAAGGGCGCTTCCATCGGGCGCGATCCGAACGACACCTCGGCGGTGACCAACCTCCAGATCCGTCAGAGCGTGCCCGAGCTGGCAGACAATGCCCTGGCGGTTCCGACAGGAATCTACGTCCCGGTGGTGGACACGGTCCTCATCCCCGCCAACACGTCCAGCGCGGGGGAGCCCATGGGCGGCGGCATCTACGTGCAGGGCGACCTGACCAGTCTGACGCTGGGCTCAAGCGGGAACAACGCAGTGTACACGCTCGTGCAAGGCGCTCAGACGGTCACGGTGACCGTGGATCGCGCGCTGGGGATGACGACGGTCACGAACACGGCGTGGGCCGTTCCGCAGACGCGTACGTTCTTGGGCGTTCCCAAGGGCTGGCAACCCCTCAGCAACAACAACGCGGCGGTCATTTTCGTGCAGGGCAACATCCTTGGCCTCGCAGGAACGCTTGAAGAGAAAGAGCAGACCATGATCGCTGCGTCCGGCCGGATCGACATTACCAACCACGTCCGCTACGAGGATCCGCCGGACATCTACGATCCCAACGACGATCCGCTGAACGTCCTGGGGATCTACTCTTCCAACAGTGACATCCGCATCACGACGGCGGCGCCGAATGACGTGGAGATCCATGGCGTGCTGATGGCAGGCAACACGGGCGACGGCTACAACAGCTCCGTCTATGTGCAGGACTACAGCCTGCCTCCTCCGCGCGGCCCGGTCCACCTGATCGGCGGCATCATCGAGGAATACTACGGCCAGTTCGGCGTGACCGACCCCCTCAACCAGTTCGTCCTGGCGGGCGGCCGCGGGCGCGATTTCAAGTATGATCGCCGGATGGGCCGTGGCTTCTCGCCGCCATACTTCCCAACAACGTCAAATGTCTTCGAGATCACGCAGGGGACGAACGGACTGGCCGGTGTGCGACCGCTCTGGCGCGAGGCCAGCCCGTGACTCGCACCTCCCGCGACGTTCGATCTTCCAGCCGGTCCATTCGCTGGAGGGAAGAGCGTGGCGTGGGGATGGTAGAAGTCGTCGTTGTCGTGCTGATCATGGGCATCCTGCTCGGGCTGGCCTACACGAGCTGGGCGGGCCACACCGCCAAGGAACGGCTGCGCTACGGAATCATCCAGGTGAGCTCGGACCTGCGCCAGGCGCAGGAGCGCGCCAAAGAAGCCCGCATCACGTACACGGTTACCTTCACCGCCTCTTCCTCCGCCTACGTCATCGCGCGCAGCGGCGGCGGGTTTACGGAGAACGCGCAACTGCCCCCCGGCGTGACGGTCGCGGCCAACGACGTCGTCACCTTCAGCGCCTTTGGCCAGCCCGACGCGGCGCACACGATTACCGTCCAGAACGCCACCGCCAGCGGCACGGTCAGCCTGAACGGGACGGGAGGCATCTCTTACGTCACCCCGCCGTGAAGACCCTCGGCCAGCGCGGTTTCGCCTTCACCGAGCTGATCGTCGTCGGGTCGCTCGTGATGGTCATGGTGGTCCTGGCGACCTCCCGCTGGGAGGCGCGGACGGCTAACCTGCAGCTGCGCTACGCGACCGTCCACGTGGTAGCGAACTTGGCGCGGGCGCGTCAGGCGGGCGAAGACATGCAGAGGGCGGTGGTCGTCACCTTCGCCGAGTCCGGCACCGAGTTCCTCGTCGCGCAGGCGGGTGAGCTCGAACATGTGGCCATTCCCGAAGGGGTGGTGGTGGCGGCCGACGCTACCATCACCTTCTCCCCCCGCGTCGCCGACGCACCCCCCCAGATCGTCACCCTGAAGAACCCCATCGGCGTCAGCACGATCGAGGTCCGTCTCAATGGCAGGATCTCCTACCGCTTCCCCTGAGGGAACTCCCCGCGGCCAGGCGCGTCTAGAAAGAGACCGGGATCTCGTCGCCCGGCGCCGAATACGGTAAGCTGACAGTCACCACGTTCCCTTCGGAGGGCCGTCGTGCTCACCTCTCTTGCTGCTATTCAGGAAGCCTCCGCTACGATGCGGCAGGTGCTCTACGAGATCAAACGCGTCATCGTTGGCCAGGACCTCATGCTGGAGCGGCTCCTCGTCGCTCTGCTGGCGCGGGGCCACGTGCTGATCGAAGGCGTCCCCGGTCTGGCCAAGACGCTGGCGATCAAGACCACCGCGCGGGTGATCGACTGCGAGTTCAAGCGCATCCAGTTCACGCCCGACCTGGTCCCCGCCGACCTGATTGGGACGCGCATCTTCCTCCAGAACACCGGCTCCTTCGAGATCGAGCTGGGCCCCGTCTTCGCCAATCTCGTGCTCGCCGACGAGATCAACCGCGCGCCCGCCAAGGTGCAGTCGGCGCTGCTGGAGGCGATGCAGGAGCGGCAGGTGACCATCGGCAAGCAGACCTTCCCCTTGCCCGAACCCTTCCTCGTGCTCGCCACCCAGAACCCGATCGAGAGCGAAGGCACCTACCCCCTGCCGGAAGCGCAGGTCGACCGGTTCATGTTCAAGGTGGTGATCACCTACCCGACGGTCCACGAGGAGATCGACGTGGTCGAGCGCGTCACTACCGGTCTGGCGGAGGTGGGGCCGGTGCTGAAGAGCGATACTCTGCTGGAGATGCAGCGGCTGGCCGACGCGATCTACGTTGATGCCAAGCTCATGGAGTACGCCGTGGCCCTGGCCACCGCCACGCGGCGCCCTGCCGAAGCGGGGCTGCCCGACCTGGCTCGGTACGTCGCCTACGGCGCCAGCCCGCGCGCGTCGGCGAACATGATCCTCGGGGCGAAAGCCCTCGCCCTGCTGCGGGGCCGGGAGTACGTCATGACCGACGATGTGCGCGACATCGCCCCCGAGGTGATGCGCCACCGCTTCGTCCTCTCGTATGAGGCCCTCGCCGACGACGTGACCGCCGATCACCTCGTGGAGCGCTTCCTCGAAAAGGTCGAGGCGCCGCGCGTCCACATCGGCGATCCGCATGAGGGGCGTGGCGGAGAGATGGTGGCTCCGGCGGCGCCTGCGCCGAGCGAGGGCCGCTGAGGCCCACCCGCCTCGCCGATGAGCCCGGCCGTCACGATGGAATCCCCCGAGAAGGTGCTGCGGCGCCTGGAGTTCAGGGTCGTGCGCCGCCTCGACGGCTTTCTCTTCGGCGACTACCGCGGCATCTTCTACGGTCCCAGCCTGGATCTGGCGGAGGTGCGTGAATACCAGCCCGGGGACGAGGTGCGGCGGATCGATTGGAACGTCACCGCCCGGATGAACCGGCTCTACATCCGCCAGTACCTGGAAGAGCGCGAGCTCACCGCCTGGCTGCTCGTCGACCTCTCGCCCTCGATGGCGTTTGGGACGCGCCGCCACCTCAAGCGTGAGGTCGCGGCGGAGTTCGCGGCCGTGGCCGCCTACATCGTCACCCGTCACGGCGACAAGGTCGGCTGCCTGGCCTTCCCGGGCCGGGGGCTGCCCGTCATCCCCCCCCGCACGGGCCGGACCCAAGCCCTGCGCATCCTGCAGGTCCTCAACCGGACGGGAGAGGGGGAGGGGGGTCTGACCGATCTCGGCGCGGCGCTCCGACAGTCCGCCCGCATCATCCGGGGGCGCCGGCTCCTCTTCCTCGTCAGCGACTTTCTCGCCCCGACCGGGTGGGAGGCCGCGCTGCGCGACCTATCCAACCATCACGACGTGATCGGCGTCTGGATTCGCGACCCCGCGGAGGCGGAGCTCCCCGACGTCGGCATGCTGCCGATCCGCGACCCCGAGACCGGCCAGCAGGTCTGGGTCGATAGCTCCGACCGGCGGGTGCGGACGGCCTACCGGGAGGCCGGCGAGAGCCGTCAGGCCGCCGTGCGCGAGGCCCTGCGCCGCGCGCGGGTCGACATCCTCGAGCTCTCTACCGCGTCCTCGATGGTGGAACCGCTGGTGAAGTTCATCACTGTGCGCCGAAGGGCGGCCCGATGGCGTTCACCTGGCCGGTAATGCTCTGGGGCCTCCTGGCCCTCCCGCTCCTCGCGTGGGGCTATCTACTGGTCGTGCGGCGGCAGCGCCGCCAGGCTGCCCGCCTCGCCGACGTGCACCTGCTCGCGCGGCTGATCACGCTGCCTTCCCCCTGGCGCCGTCACCTGCCGCCGGTCGTGTATCTCGGAGCGGTCCTGCTGCTCCTCGTCGCGACGGCCCGGCCGATCGCGGCCGTGCTGCTGCCGGTGAACCGCGCCGCTGTGATGCTGGCGATCGACACGAGCAAGAGCATGATCGCCGACGACGTGAAGCCCACCCGTCTGGAGGCGGCCAAAGCCGCGGCACGCGAGGTCATCAAGGCCATGCCCGCCAGCACCCAGGTGGGGTTGATCGCCTTCAGCGACTACGGGACGGTGCTTGTGCCGCCGTCCACGGACCGCGTCGCGCTCGAGGAGGCGATCGAGAGGTTGCAGCCGCAGCAGGCCACCTCCGTCGGCTCGGCCATCCTGGAGGCCCTGCGGGTGCTCCCCCTGCGCGCGGAGTTTCTCGGTGAGCGCCTCACCCGGCTGCGCAACCAGTTCCCCCAGGGTGGGCAGCCGCCGGGGCAGCCCCCATTTGGCGCCCCTCAACCCACGCCTTCGCCCGCGCCTCCCCAGGGCGCGCCCGCGCGGCCGCTGACCGTCGCCGACCTCCCTCCCGCGGCGCTGGTGATCTTCTCGGACGGCGTCTCCAACCTGGGCGCCGACCCCCGCGCCGCCTCGGCGCTGGCCGCCGAAGCGAAAGTGAAGATCTACGCGGTCGGAATGGGACAGCCGGGCGGCACGGTCACCACCTACCAGGGGCAGTTGGTCCTGGTGCCGTTCGATCCTGCCGGTCTGCAGGAGGCCGCGCGCGCCACGGGCGGCGAGTACTTCAGCTCGAGCAGCGCAGAGGAGATGCGGAAGATCTCCCGCGCGGTCGGGCGGGCCATCGGCTGGGAGCGGCGGCGCACGGAGATGACGTCGCTGCTGTCCGCCGCCGCGGTGGTCCTGATGCTCTCGGGAGGGCTCCTCTCGATGGTCTGGTTCCGGCGGGTGCCATGACGCTCACCTTCCAGTGGCCGTCGATGCTCTGGGCGCTGCTCCTCGTGCCTGTCCTAGTGCTGCTCTACCTGCGTCTGCTGCGGCGGCGACCGCGCAATCCGATTGTCTTTCCCAACGCGCCTGCCCTTGCCGCCGCGATGGCCCGCGGGGGCCGCTTCCGCCGCCATCTCCCCCCGGCGGTGTTCCTGCTGGGGATTACGGCAGCGCTGGTGGCTCTGGCCCGGCCGGTGGCTCCCCTGCCCGTCCCGACGAACAAGGTCGTCGTCGTCCTCTCCATGGACGTCAGCCGGAGCATGCTTGCCCAGGACGTCGCACCCAACCGGATGGAGGCGGCCAAGGATGCCGCGGCCGAGTTCGTGCGCACGCTGCCGGCCGGTCTCCGCGTGGGCCTGGTCACCTTTAGCTCCTACGCCACCCTGGTGGTGCCGCCGACCGCCGACCACGCCCGGGTCCTCGACGCCATCGGCCTGCTCAACACCGAGTTCGCCACCGCCATCGGCGACGGGCTGGTGGAAGCGATCTGGGCGCTGCCCGGCCGCGTGCGCCCGCCTGACGCCGCGACGCGATCGGCGCCGCCCAGCGACACGCTTCCGGAGGGCACCGTCGTCCTGCTCTCCGACGGCCAGTCCAACCGCGGCGTCCTGCCGCACGATGCCGCGCTCATCGCCAAAGAGCAGCAAGTCAAGGTCTATACGATCGGTGTGGGCACGCCGGAGGGAACCTTCTTGAGTCTGGGCGGCCGGTCGATTTGGGTACGCCTCGATGAGGAGGCGTTGAAGGAGATGGCGGAGATTACGGGAGGCTCCTACTACCGGACCTCGTCGGCGACCGAGCTGCGCCAGGCCTATCGCCACCTCGGACGCACCATCGGGTGGGAGCGGCGGCCCACGGAGGTGGGCAGCCTGGCCGCGGGCGCGGCGGCGGCGTTCCTCGTGGGGGCCCTGCTGCTCTCCTACCTCACCGTCCACCGGATCGCCTAGTGCGCCGGCGTTCGCTCCCCGCGGTCATCCTCACTTTGCTGTTGACCTTCGGCCTCGTCACGCCGCCGGCGGCCGCCCAGTCGTTTGAGGTTGGTGCGGACGCCTTCGAGTCGGCGTTCCTCTTCACGCAAAAGGAGGCCCTCCGCGCAGTTCCCGCTCGGGACCTGCTCGCCGGGGGAGCGGCGGGGCTGGCGGACTACCTCCGTACCCACGGCTATTCGCCGGTGCCGGTCGTCCTCACGGGGACGGAATCTCACGACCTGGCGGCCGTGCGCGAGGCCATTATCACCGCGGGCCGGCGAGGGGGGAGCGCGGCAGCCGCGCGCGACGTTGGCTACGCCGCGATCGACGGGATGCTCAAAGTGGTGGGCGATCCCTTCACGCGCCTGCTGGTGCCGACGGCATCCACCGGCGCCCGGCGCGAGACTCGCCCCGCCGGCTACAGCGGCGTCGGGATCGTCCTCGATCTGGAGGTCCATCCGCCGGTCGTGGTTGAGATCATCGATGAGTCGCCGGCGCAGCGCGCTGGGGTGCGCCGCGGCGACATCCTGATGGAGATCGACGGTCGCTCCACGCTGACGATGCCACCGCAGGAGGTGGTGAAGCGCCTACGCGGCCTGCCCGGCACATCCGTAGCGATGCGCCTGCGCCGCGGCGGCGGAGAGCTCACGCTGACGCTCGTGCGCGAGATCATCGCGCTGGGGAAGACGAGTTTTCGCCGCATCGGGGCGGTCGGGTACGTGAAGCTGGACTCGTTCGACGAAGGGGTCGGGGAGGAGCTCCTCGCCGTGGTGGCGGAACTGCAGCGCCAGGGCGCGCGCGGTCTCGTCCTCGACCTGCGCGGCAACCCGGGCGGCCTGATTGACGAGGCGGTGGCCGTCGCCAGCGTCTTCCTCCCGCGCGGGGCGCTGACGATGCTGGTCGATCGCAGCGGCAAGCGGACGATGATCACCGTGACGTCCGGGGGGTTCAAGTTTACCGGTCCCGTGGCCGTCCTGGTTGACCGGCGGACCGCCAGCGCCGCGGAGATGGTCACCGGCGCCCTCGCTGAGGCAGGGCACGCGGTTATTGGATCGCGCAGTTACGGCAAGGGGACGGTGCAGGTGCTGCGCCGGCTGCCGGGTGGAGCGATTCTCCAGGTGACGGTGGCCCAATACCTTACGCCCGGCGGAGCGGCCGTGGATGGGAAGGGCATCACCCCCACGATCGAGGCCGAGCCCGGCGACGCCGCGGCGGGATCGGACGAGGACAGTGTGGTCAAGGCGGCGCTGCGATGGCTGGAAACGCGCCTGGCTGTGCTCTCCCGCGCTGCGGCTTAGCGCGCTTTCAGATCGAATCGCCAGAAAACGCCGCTAACGAAAGCTGAAGGCCGCGCAGTCGGTGACGGCCTGACGGGGCTCTTTGACTACTGGAGGGCCCGGAGGGATTCGAACCCCCGCCCAAGCGGGTAGAAGCCGCTGGCTCTGTCCACTGAGCTACGGGCCCGAAGATGCGCCCTGCACCAACAAAATCCCTGACCGGTCTGGTTCCCTTGGTCTGACCATTCCTGCTGGGTATGACCCTTAGGACAACCTGTCTCCCCAGCCCAGCCGGAATCTCGTCGGAACGAACATAGTATACCGTATCTTGCTGCGGGCAGAAGATTGCGAACACGTCTATTTCGGCGAGGGACAGCCGCCGTACGTGTACACCATGCCTATCGGCGTGACTTCTTCGAAGGTTCACGCTGATGGCGCCGTTCTTCATGGCAACGTATGTGACCTGGACGCGTCGAACGTCCCTCATCGAAGGCGAAACTGCGATTAGATCGAACGGCAAGTGCTCCGAGATCGGCAAACAGACTTGTATGCCATGTTTGGTCAGGTCGGCGATGACCTGACCGACAGCCAGGTCCCCTTTGTCTTTTGTGTGATGCCTCATGCCGTTGTTCACCTCTAGATGAACAATCGGCTGGCAGCCTCTTCTTTGAAGGCACCAGGGCAGGAAAACTTGAGGAGCAGGCCCTGAGTTGTGGCCTCTTTCTCAGCGCCTACGAGGGTATGACTCTCTCCGGGCGAGGCAGGGTGGTCGACATGAGCGCCGCCGGTGAAGTACCCGGCGGCGACCGTGCAGTCGATGCGTAGCTTTCTCTCTACTCACTCCCAGCCAAGACGTTGATCGCCCCCACCTGACCCAGCGCGGCGTGATTAGAGATGCCGCAGAAGAAGGCGAACGATCCGCGATCGCGGGCGACGAACTCCACTTCCAATTGCTTCCCCGGTTCAGCAGCGAAGAATCGTCGACCCTCGAAGGTCCCCGTCCGCACAATGTCTCCGCGAGAGGTGGCGTTCGCCTTTTCGAACAACTCTGCAGCCACGCTGTGGTTTCGTCCCTCCGTGTCCGAGTTAACGAGCTGGAGGACGACCGTCTCACCCTGCCGCACCTGAATGAGACTGGGCTCGAACTTGTACGACGTCGCCACGATCCTGATTGTTCGCTTCGCCTGCGCCTGTACCGGAAGCGCCGGCGCGAGGGCTAGCAGCAGCGCCACGGCGGCCAGGCCGAGCGTGATCCACCTCCTCATGATGCGCACCTCCTCAGCGAGTTGAGTTGCACCCCATCCTCCGCGTACCTTCAGCATTACCCCCCTGTGTCACGTTCCTGTCTTGCCTGGGCCGGCATCCGGCAAGAGGATTCTCGAAGGGCAGGCCAGAACAACGCGCGGGATTCTCAGGGAGGGTAGCCCTCCGATGAGCCGCGCGCCGGGTACAGAGTTAGGGGTCGCGCTCCGAACCAGACCCGAACTCCTGCTCTTCGGGCTCACCATTACCCTGGGGATGCAGATCATCCGCGCCTTCTTCCCCCTGCTCGTCAATGCCCTCGGCGCGCTGCCGGGCATCAAACCGACGCAGCTCGGTCTGCTGGCGATCGCCCTCTTCGCGACATCGTGGTTCGTCGCCCTGCTGGTTCGTTTCTTTGGCGGACGCCGCGCTTTGCTGGTGACCGCCGGTGCGCTTGCGGCCGCGCGCCTGGCGGTCCAACTCGGCCCGCCGATGGCCGCCTTCTGGTTCTCAGCGCTGGGGATCGTGGCGTTTGCCTGGACGGTGCCGCTCCAGGTGGCCGTCCTTCGCGGCACCGCGCCGGAGGCGGCCCGCGGGCTGGGCAGCGCTTTCGTGCTGGGGCTCGCGCTCGAGGTGACGATCAGCGGAGTCTTCTGGAGTTGGGATCCGATCTGGCAGCACACCGTCTGGGCGTACGCCGCGACCTTCGTGCTGCTGGCCATCTACCTTTCGGCGCTGCGAGGGGTGGCCTACACCTGGTTCCTGAACGGTCTCGCCGAAGGGGGACAGCGCTGGCGGAGCCGGACTGACAGCGGCGCGGGATGGGCCCTGCTGGGCCTCGGCCCCTTGCTCTTCCTCCACCTCCTCGTCTTCCATAACACCGCCCGCCTGACCGCAGTGACGAGCTGGCCCTTCCCGGCCGCGCTCCTCTTCATCCTGCTCGTCGACGTGCTCGCGCTGCTAATCATCGAGCGCCTCGCCAATGCGGGTGTGATCGCGTTGGAGGCCTTGATCCTCGGTCCCGCGGTGTACGTTGCCCACGGAGGCGGAGTGGGTGCGCCGGCGGGCTGGGCCATCGGGAGCATCGCCGCGGCGGCGGTGGCCTCCGCGATTCTGGGCGCCCAGGGGCGCGAGCCGCTGCGAGGCGGGCTGGCCCGCACGGCCGGCGGATGGGGCGCCGGGATGTTCGTGCTGGTCGTGGCGATCTTTCTCTACTACATCGCCTATGAACGGCGGCTCCCCTTCGAGAACGCGCTCATCCTCCCCGCGGTGGCGCTGTTCGCGACGGTCGCGGCGTTGGGGTCGCCTCGCCAGCGGCAGGCGCAGGACGGGAGCGCGCGGGTGCCGCTGCGGAGCCCACGGGCGGCGCTCCTGTTCCTCGTCCCGATCGTCCTCTTCAACACCTCGCGCTCATCCCAGCCGACGGCCGGCACCGGGTTCCCGATCCGGGTGATGTCCTTCAACCTGCACCAGGCGATCGACATCACGGGGCGGCATGACCTGGAGACGTTTGCCCGCGCCATCGAGGCCTCTGGGGCGGAGGTCTTTGCCGTCCAGGAGGTCTCCCGGGGATGGCTGATCAGCGGCTCGACCGAGATGCTCACCTGGCTCTCCCGCCGGCTCGGGATGGCGTACGTCTGGAGTCCCGCCGCCGATGCCGTGTTCGGGAACGCGATCCTCTCGCGGCGGCCGCTGACCAGGCGTGATCGGGTGCGGTTCCCGCGCGGCGCCGCGCCGATGCGGCGAGGGGGGCTGCGGGCCGAGGTCGACCTGGGTGGGGGAGCGCAGCTGAGGGTGATTGGGGTGCACTTCCACAACCAGCGCGTTCTCGACCTGCCCGCCGACGAGCTCCGTACCGCTCAGGCTCAGGCGCTGGTGACCTTCTGGAACCGCGAGGAGCGGACCGTGGTGATGGGAGACCTCAACTCAGTGCCCGAATCCCGCGCCCTGGCCGTGCTCAAGGAGGCCGGCCTGCGGGACGCCTTTGAGCTCGGCGGCGGAGTGCCGCCGGGCCTCACGTTCACCGAGTTCGGTCGCCCCGTCCGCCGGATCGACTACATCCTGCTCTCGCCCGATCTGACGGCGCGGGAGTTCAAGACCTTTCCCGACGCGCTCTCGGACCACCTCGGCATCGCGGCCTTGATCTCACCCTGACCCGCTCGGAGTCCGTGCGCAGACGAAGCTCAGGTACTTGGCCTGGCCGCTCCGCAGCGCCTCGTAGACCTTGGTGCCCTTGAGGCCGGCGAAGTGTTGAAACGGCCCGCGCAGAGGCCAGCCGGCTTTCGCGCGGATGAGGGCCAGCTTGCGGGCGCTGTCCTGATCCATGGCCGCCAGGACGTTCGCCGTGATGAGCCGTTCCGCGCGCACCTCCAAGCCGGCGGCGCGCAGCTCGGTCCGCAGCGGCTCGATCCCGTCCCGGGCGCGCAGATCTGCGAAGAGGAAGTGGCCGTCCGGACGCAGGACGCGACGCACCTCCCTCAGGAACCGCTCCATCGAGGGATAGCAGTGAGAAGACTCGACGTTGACCACGGCGTCGAAGCTCTCGGAGGCGAACGGGAGGGCTTCCGCGTCTCCGGCGGCGAAGGCGAGCCCTGGGGCTCGGTGGTGGCGGCAGACCGCGAGGGCGTTGGTGGAGAAGTCGAGACCGACGACCGACCGGGGGCCGAGGTAGCGGGAGATGGCCCGCGACCCACCGCCGCGCCCGCAGCCGACCTCGAGGACGTCGCGGCCGCGCAGGTCGATCGCGCCGGCCGCGTGGTGGTACAGCTGAATACAGAGGCGATCCGCCTCATCGCTCTTCACGAGCGCGAGCGGCGCGCCGCCAGGATCGAGGGGGGCATAGCCGTAATTCATAAAGGTCCAGTCGGACTCGGTGTGTCTGGCCGCGAGGAAGTCATACCATCTCTGCCAGAGCGGACGCTTCAGCGGAGGAGCCACACGCATGATCAGACCGAGGAGCCTGACGAGTATCACCCTGGAACAATTCGAGGCCATCCTCCTCTCAGGCCTCTTTGCCGCGGAGGTGACGATGGCGCTCGGAGGGGCCTGGGATGCTCACTGGCACGCCACGGTCGGGCGCGACTCCTTCCTCATCCCGCCGCACCTGCTTATCTACTCGGGGGCGCTGTCGCTGGGGGCCTTGACCGTCGGGATGATCCTGCGCGTGGGACTGGCCGTCGGGTCGGTGCAGCCGCTGACGACGCTGCGGACTTTTTACCGCCAAGGGTACGGCATGCTGATGGCGGGGTTGGCCGGACTGGTCCTGGCCGCGGTCGCCGACGAGCTGTGGCACCGCACCATCGGCGACGTCACGATCTGGAGCCCGCCCCACGTCATGGGGGTCTTCGCGGGTCTGGCGATGGCCCTGGGCACCCTGATCGCCCTCGGGCAGGCGGGGCGGCGCGGGGCGGTCCCCCTGCCATGGGCCCGCGCGGGCACGATCACGATCCTGGGGGGGTTCCTGGCCGCCATCTTCTTTGGTCTGCTCCCCGCGGCGACCATGGCGTTTCACCCCCGCGGCGCATCCTTCCGTTTCGTCACTACCACTGATCCGTACGTGCTGGCCGCGATCGCGGTCGCATTGGTCCCCGGGCTCCTGTCATTCAGCGAGGCCCTCGTCGGCGGCCGGAGCCTCTGGCGAGTCGGCGCGACCGCCCTTGCCCTCTGGACGATGCAAGAGCTCGTGCACCTGGCGGCCACCCCGATCGTCGCGCGGCTCTGGGGCTACACGGTCAGGCCGTATACGCCCGCCGACCTGGGGTTCCACCTGCTCGTCATGATCTTCATGCTCGCGCCGCTGCTCGTGGTCATTCCGTTCAGAGCACGGCCACTGTTCGCGGGCGTGCTGCTGGGAGGGTTGTACCTGGCAGGGGTGGCCCTGTGGCTGGCCTCCCTGGGGATGATCCACCCCCTGGCACCGATGTTCGTCGCCGTTGTTCTGGGCCTGGCGGCGGCCGGCGCGGTGGGCGGCGCGCGGGCCGGACGCTGGACCGCGCGGGTCGCCTCGGCTTAGGGGGTCGAACCGTGAGACGGAACGTGACCGCACGCACCCGGTGGTGCGTCCTCTGCGTCTTCGCCCTGGTCTTCGCCCTGGTCTTCTCCGTCGGGAGGCCTGCGCACGGCGCCGAGGAGTACGTGATCCAGAACCTTCCCGGGATCGATCCCGCCGTCGCGCGCGCCGTGGGAGAGGACCTCACCCGCTGCGTCGGCTTCTACGCCTCGCACATGAAACGAAGGCTCGGCCGGCAGATCCCCGTTTACATCTACACGACCGAGGAAGCCTTTGCGCAAGGCGTCCAGCAGCATGGCGGGGAGAGCGCGGTCGGGGCGGCGCGCTGGGCCAGGACGGCCGCCCTCGTCGTGCGAAATGGCAACGTCTTCATCCACCAGGGCCGCATCGCCCTCATGTTCCCCCGGGATCGCTCTGCGGCGATCTGCGGCGCGGTGGGTCTGCTCTTCCAGCGTGAGCTGATCACCGAGCGCGGCCAGTCCGGACATCAATGGCTGCGGCAGGGATACGCCGAGATGATGGCGATCCTGGCCCTGGACGCCTTCGGCCTCGAGCCTGCGGCGGGCCGTCGCGCCCAGGCAGTGGCCGCGCTCAGGGCGGTGCGCCGGAGCGGTCGCGGGTTTCCCCGGCTTGCCGACATCGATACGATCGAACGGTATCAGGTCGCCCTCGACAGATACGGGCCCGCCAATGTTCAGTACTTCACCCTGGTCACCGCCGAGTTTCTCCTCAGCAAGAGCAGCCACGAGGCCTATGCGACCTACTTCAGAGGGCTGGCGCCGCGGGGCGGAGCGGCGGCGGATCAGCAGGAGGCCTTCAAGACGGCCTTCGGCATGACGGTGGAGCAGTTTCAGACCCAGTTGGATACCTACCTCGCCGACTTGACGAAGTAGGGTCCCCCGCGGCGCGCGGGGCTAGCGTCTGAGGCGGAAGACGGCGTCGGTGTTACATGCGGTGTCAGAGCGTGCCGGGAGGAAGCAGCGGTTTCAAGAGATCGCGCAGTTGCCCCCGGTGGTCGGGAGTATCGAAGGTCAGCAGCGGACCAGCGGGCAACACGCGCTCCGTCACCACTCCCCGCCGCCGGACATAGACGCCTGAGCGGTGCTCGCCCCGGTCGTCCGTCTCCACGGTGATGGCCATGCCGTCGGGCCCCGTGCTGTCGAGGAAGTGCTGCAGCGGTAGGATCCCTTCATCGACGATGCGGCCGTCCTCTTCCACCGAGACGGCACGGGCCAGATACGCCCGCTGGTTCCAGAGTTCGGGCGCAGACCCGACCACGGCCATCAGGAACGGAACGACCTCGTCCGGCGGGAGGGCGCGGTGATCGGGCCGGGCCTGGAAGATCGTGCGGGCGAGATGCTCTGCCAGCACGCGCATGTTGTGCCGGAATCCCGAGACGCTGCCGGAGAGGCTGGATAGCCCGTACTTGCGCAGGCCGACGGCCCCGGTGGAAATGGCGCCGCCGAAGTAGAGCCCGGGCACCGTGACGCTCTCCCAAAACGGCGTGAGGGAGGGGATGCGGTCGCGACTGAAGGTCTTCAGACCGAGGGCGCGGAGGTTGCCGAGGGGCGTGCTGAAGCCGGTGGCGGCGATGACCGCGTCGGCGTCGAAGCTGAAGCTCCCCGGCGTCGTGGTACCCGTGGTGTGCACGCGCCAGCTCTGCCCGAGGCGTTCGATCCGGTCGATCGAGACGTCGAGGGCGAGGGTCCCTCCGCCCAGGAGGGCGTCTTCGTAAGGCACGACGTAGCGCGCGCGTACCGAGGCGGAGGCCGAGCGGCTGTAGAGCGAGATCACTGCCGGCCGCGGCGAGGCCAGGACGATTTGCCGCGCCCAGGGGTGGAGCGCATCGGCCAGCTCAAAGGCCGAGTTGCGCTTTCCGATGATGAAGATACGCTTGTCGGCGTACTCGCGGACGGGTCGCGTCTCCACGTAATGGGGGACGGCTTCGATGCCCGGAATCTCCGGTTTCCACGGCTCGGCCATCCCCACCGCGAAAACGGCGACGCGGCAGTGATACTCTCCGTCGTTGGTCTCCAGCGTAAAACCGTCTTCTCCGCGCCGGATGCCCTCCCACCGGCACCCGTATCGCACGCGCACCTCATTCCGCTCCGTGAAGGCCACGAGCGAGCGTTCCATCTCCGCTCGGGTGGGGAAGATCGAAGTTCCGTCCATGAACTCGGGCAGCAGCGCCCGTCGCGCCGGGTCGTCCGCCAGCAGGGTGTTCCAGTCATACCATTCGAAGGACTGGGTCCCGGTGCCGGCGGGGGGATGCGGCTTCGACCAGGTGATCAGGCGTTGAAAGAGGGGAAGGTGCTTGAACATTCCCCCAGGCGCCTCGTCCTGGGACAAGACCGCGTGCGCCATCCCCCTTGCGCTCAGAGCGGCGCTGAGTTGAAGGCCACCGGGCCCACTCCCGACGACGACGATCGGGTAACGCCCCGGGGGAAAGGGCGGAGTCAGCTCCGCCACAGATTGGCTTGGCGCAGCCGCCGCGACGTCGTCTGCAGCATGCGGTACATGACGCGGGGATAGGTGAGGAGGAAACTCTCCACATCGGGTCCGGCCAGCACCGCGCAGCGCACCGGGCGCACGGCGACGACATCGGCCGCAGGCGGGTCGCCCAGGAGGATCGAGATCTCGCCGAAGAAGTCGCCGCGGCCAAGCGCCGCCCGCCGCTGCCCGTCGACGTGCACCGCCGCCTCGCCGTCCAGGATCACGTAGAGGGCGGAGCCGCCCAGCCCCTGCCGCAGGATACGCTCGCCCTCGGCGAACCACTGCTCCTCGAAGATATGGGAGACACCTTCGACCTGAGCTCGGGTCAGATCGGCGAAGAGCGCTAGACCGGCCATCGTGTCAACGATCTCGCTCTGCTCGGGCATTGGATCGCGCAGCCTCACGACGTACTTGGGTCAGTTCGGTCATTGGCAAAATCACGCCGCGGTTCCTGCCGATCGTCCAATGAGCAGGACTTTCCATCTGTCTGGCTGTAACTTGGCTCTGTCTCATCGGGAGCCTCGTGATGATCAGAAAGCAGCCCTGGTTCGAGCGGCAGTTCCCGACCGGCCTACCGGCAGCGCTCCTTCCGGTCGTGATCGAGCGCCTGCGCGGCGCCCCCATTCGACTGGAGGAACGTCTCCGGCCGCTCCCAGGCGAGGTCCTGACGCGACGGTCCGGCGCCACGTGGTCCATTCAAGAGAACGCCGGGCACCTCTGGGACCTTGAATCACTGTGGTTGCAGCGCGTGGAGGACCTCTTCGCCCGACGGGGAGAAATGACTCCTGCCGATCTGGAAAACCGTCGTACGCATGAGGCCAACCACAACGCGACCCCACTGCCCACGCTCTTGCGGCGTTTCCGCGACGCCCGGGCAACGCTGGTCGGTCGGCTGGCGGAGGTGGGGGAGGAGGCGGCGGGATTCACCGCGCCCCACCCGCGCCTGCGGGTGCCGATGAACCTCGTCGATCACGCCTTCTTCGTCGCTGAGCACGACGATTACCATCTGGCCCGCATAACAGAACTGCTCCGCGAGTTCGGCGTGAGTTAGGCGACAGCCTCGCAGGCTTTCCAGGTCTGAGTAGAATCAACAGCCTTCAAGAACTCTCGCTTCTGAGTGATCGTAACAGTAATGGAACCTGCGTTCTGTCGCTGAGGGAGGTGGTGTCGATGAAAACGTGTCTCACCGTTGCTTTGTCGCTCGTCCTCCTGGTCAGCGTCGCGGATAGCGCAGGGGCTGCCATGGGCTCCTGTGTCGGCGTCCTTGCGCCAGGATCCTACGCGAACATCCATGTGCCTGCGGGTGCCCAGTGCATCCTCTCATCGGGGACGGCCATCAACGGCAATGTTGATGTCAAAGGATCGCTCCGAGCCCAAGCTGTCATAATTGGCGGCAACGTGACGAAGGATGGACCTGGATTCCTCACCCTCGTTGGGAGCAGCGTAAAAGGCAATGTGGAGGTAAGGGGAGCGCGGATCCTCGTTGCCTATTACTCCATCAACGGAAACCTGACGGTCGAGAGTGCGTGGGGCGGCGATATCGTCGCCAATGTGCTGGGTGGAAACATGGAGATCAAGAAGAACAACGCCCTGCTGACGATCAGCGGGAACACGATCGGTGGAAACCTCAACGTCGAGGGGAACAGCGCGCAGGTAGACATCAGCGGAAATCGGATTAGCGGGAATGTCGACTGCAAGAACAACGCTCTCCCGCCCAAGGGATGGGGGAATGCGGTCACAGGGAATCACAGCGGTCAGTGCGCACCATTCTAGGCTTTGCGGTTTCGTGGGAAACGCAGATGGCGGCCTGAGACTCGATGGAATGCGACTGACTCCTCATTGGGAGGTCGGTCTGAACCGCTGACCTGACGCGACTCTCTCCCCCCTTACAGCCGATCCGATCTGCCCGCCGGTGAGGAGCCGGTCGAGCTGTTTCGAGCCTTTACCATCTCCACACCAAATCAACACTAAGGGTTTATGGCTGTTTTGCAGGAGCCCTCCAGCATAGTGACGGCACTCGCATAGAAGGAGGGATGAGGATGAGGGTGATCGCCGTGCTGTTTGTGGTTGTCGCGACTGTCGTAAGTTCCCTGGGCACGACCCAGGCCCAGGGGACCGCGCAGGCCAGTTACCGGGTCCGGATCTTCAATTTGACCACCGGGCAGCCTTTCTCGCCACCGGTGGCAGCCACGCACAAGCCGGATCTGCATCTTTTCGAGGTGGGAAAGCTCGCGTCGTCCGAAGCGGAAGCCATCGCCGAAGACGGCAATCAGATCCCTATGGTGAATCTGCTGACCGGGCATCCTAGCGTCACGCAGGTCGTCGACCTCGGTGCGCCGCTCACGCCGATTGGAAAGACGGTCAACACCTTCACACCCACAAGGACATTCACCGTCACGGCCAATTCCGGCGACAGGTTCTCGCTGCTGACCATGCTCATCTGCACCAATGACGGCATCCTGGGGCTTGATGGGGTTGCCCTGCCCGGCCGCGGCCTCCGGTCCTTTCTGGTGAACGGATATGATGCGGGGACCGAGGACAATACCCAGGACAGTGTCGACATCGTCGACCCCTGCTCCGCCCTGGGACCGACGGTGCTTCTCGGCGATCCGGACGGCAACGACGATGCCGGCCCGGAGGCGGTTCCGCATCGACCCATCCGACTTCACCCCGGGATCCAGAGCCTTGGTGAACTGACCCCGGCGCTGCACGGGTGGCTCAATCCAGTCGCCTTGGTTATCATCGAGCGCCTCTAGAGGCCGTCCCCGGGGCGGTGCAGTCGCGAAGGGACCATAGGCGTAGCCTCTGGTCCCTTCGCGCTTTCGTGAGAGGCCTTCCCTTCTCTCGGCGCCACGCGGACCAGGGTGGGGGGCTGGTGCGCCCCTCCCGGAACGTCCTGCAACGCGGCTATCCCCTGATTGGGAATCTTGTGCGTGAGTGGGCGCGTGGTGCCAAATTTTGTCATCGGGAAAGTGGGACCGGCTTTCTGCATTTCCACTAGGGTGCCTTCCTCACCGATGTTCGAAACGCCCTGGTCAAGGATCCGCTGCCTGTTGAGGTCGTGAAGGAATTGCTCGGCCGGGTGGCCTAGCCGTCCGGCATGGTGGGGCGCTGGAGGACTTGAAACTCCGACCTCCTCTGAGTCAGAGATATCGGGGAACTGTCCGCTTACTGCACCTCATCGACTCGGCTAGTTGGTCCGGGCCTCCTCTGTGCCAGTTGTCATGTCCAGGCGCCCAGAAAGAGGCGCCAACTAAGACGGTCTTCCGTTGGAAGAAAGCGCTCTACTGCCGGCGCCGCCGCATCAGTGCTCTCAGCTTCTCAGGCTGACGGATCACGATAAAGCGCTGCTGCAGGTCTGTGAGTCCTTCATCGCGGAAACGGGTGAGGATGGTGGTGACCGTCTCACGCGTGGCGCCGATCATGCTGGCCAGATCCTGATGCGTAAGACGTAGGGTCAGGCGAATGGGTCCGGTCTTGGGTTCGCGGACGCCATAGACCTCGCCCAGGCGCAGCAGCGCGGAGGCGAGACGCCCTGGGACATCGCGGAAGACGAGGTTCTCGATCTCCTCCTCCGCCAGGCGGAGCCGCTGAGCCAATGCGCCGATGATGCGCAGCGCGGTCTCGGGGTGCCCGTGCAGCACTTCCTCAAAGTCCTCCCGGTACAACCAAGCGTGCCTTTCGAGTATCAATGGTAAGCGCAACATGAGCATCAGAGCTTCCCATGCTCACGTCATACCAGTGCTGTGGACGCGGCGTTGTCCAAACTGGACCCCTGAATTCCGGTTCTTTGCGTAGATTTTGAACTTGGTCCAAAAATCAACGAGCCGGCGGGGTGGAGGGGATTCTCAAGGGAACGGACGAATGATAGGAAGTAGGCGGAGGCTCCCTAAGATCCCGATGAACACTCGGCGGCGCCGGGTCGGCCGTAGTTGCAGCGGAGCGTGGAGCGATGAGTAGGCGCACGAAAATCATCCTGATCCCCCTGCTGCTCTTCTGGGGCGGGCCGAAGGCGCTGGCACTGTACACCGACTGGCTCTGGTTTGCCGATCTGGGCTTCGAGGAGGTCTACCGCACACGGCTGCTGGCGCAGGTGACCCTCTTTTCGCTGGGTGCCGCGCTCTTCGTGGGCCTCTTCTTCGGGAGTGCCGTGCTGGCAAGACGCCTGAGCGGCCGCGCGATCGTGGGCGTGGAGTTCCCGGGCAGCCCGCAGGTGCGCGCCATGGAGGGGTCGTTCAACCTGGCCGTGATCGGTGGCGGTATCCTGTTCGGCCTGATGATGGCGGGCAGCATGGCCGGGCGCTGGGGCGAGGTCCTGCGCTTCCTCCGCGCCACACCGTTCGGGGCGGCCGATCCGCTCTTCGGCCGGGACGTCGCCTTCTTCGTCTTCGCCCTCCCCGTCTATCGCTTCGTGCAGGGCTGGCTCCTCACCGTGGGGCTGCTGGCGCTGCTTGTGGCGGTGGCGGCCTACGGGTTCAGGATCGTACTGCCCCAAATGTCCCTGGAGGGGGGCGATGGGTCGGCCCCCAGGCTGCTCACCTCCTTCCGGCTGATCCTGTCCCGCCCCATGAGGGCCCACCTCTTCGGCCTGGGCGCGCTCCTTCTGGGGTTCATAGCCTGGGGCTACCGGCTCAGCATCTACGAACTGGTGTACTCCCCGCGCGGGGCGGCCTTCGGCGCTAGCTATGCCGACATCCACGCCCGCCTCCCGCGCTGTGGTTCCTCGTCGCCGTGGCCCTGCTGTCCGCCGTGCTCCTGCTTGTCGGCATCACCCGCCAGGGGTTTCGTCTGCCAGCGACGGCACTGGGCCTATGGTTCGCCACCGCGGTCGTGGTCGGCGGGATCTATCCGGGGGTGATCCAGCGCGTGATCGTGCAGCCCCAGGAACTGGAGCGGGAGCGCCCCTACATCGAGCGCACCATCCGGATGACGCGCCAGGCCTTCGGCCTGGACGGCATCGAGGAGACGCCGATCGCCGGCGAGGAGATGGTCACCCCGGCGGAGATCGCCGAGAACCCCGGCACCATCGGCAACATCCGCCTGTGGGACCCTGAGCCGCTGCTCACCACCTACAACCAGATCCAGAGCATCCGGCTGTACTACGACTTCGTGGGCATCGACGTGGACCGCTACACCATCGACGACCAGTACCGTCAGGTGATGCTCAGCGCCCGGGAACTGGCCCCGGAGCGGCTGCTCCCGCAGGCCCAGACCTGGGTCAACCGGCGGCTGCAGTTCACGCACGGCTACGGCGTGGCCATGAGCGCCGTGAACGAGGTGACCCCGGAGGGCCTGCCCACCTTCTTCCTCCAGGACGTGCCGCCCCGCGGGAAGATCCAGATCGAGCGGCCGGAGCTGTACTTCAGCGAGAGGTCCACCGACTACGTGATCGTGCGCACCCAGTTACCCGAGTTCAGCTATCGCTAGGGCGAGGAGAACGTCTACACGACCTACCAGGGGAAGACGGGGGTGGGCCTGGGCTCCCGGGCGCGGCGCCTTCTCTTCGCCTAGCGCTTCCGCGACCTGAACATCCTCATCTCGGATGCGATCACTCCGCGCAGCGTGATCCTCTACCACCGGAACGTCCGGGAGCGGGTGGCCCGCCTGGCGCCCTTCCTGCGTCTGGACCGCGACCCGTACATCGCCGTCGCGGACGGCCGCCTCTTCTGGATCCTCGACGCCTACACCCAGAGACCGGTACCCCTACGCGGCGCGGCACCGCGAGGGGTTCAACTACTTGCGGAACAGCGTGAAGGCGGTCGTCGACGCCTACCACGGCACGGTGACGCTGTACGTGGCCGACCCGGCCGACCCGATCATCCGCGCGTACAATAGGATCTTCCCCGGGCTGTTCCGGCCGATGGCGGAACTACCCCCGGCCCTCCGCTCCCACCTGCGCTATCCTCAGGACCTGTTTGCGGTGCAGGCGGAGATGTACCGGCTCTACCACATGCAGGACCCCCGGGTCTTCTACAACAAGGAAGATGTCTGGATCCTCCCTGAGGAGATCTATATCGACAAACCCCGCGAGATGACCCCGTACTACCTGATCATGCGCCTGCCGGGCGCGCCCCGGGAGGAGTTTATGCTGATCCTCCCCTACACGCCACCGGGCAAGCAGAACATGATCACCTGGCTGGCGGCCCGCTCCGATGGTGAGCACTACGGCAAGCTCCTGGCGTTCCGCTACCCCAAGGACAAACTGGTCTTCGGGCCGATGCAGATCGAGGCCCGCCTCAACCAGGACACGGCGATCTCGGAGCAGTTCACCCTGTGGAGCCAGGGGGGCAACCGGGTCATCCGGGGGAACATGATGGTTATCCCCATCGGGCAGTCCAACCTGTACGTGGAGCCGATCTACCTGCAGGCTGAGCAGGGGCGCCTGCCGGAGATGAAGCGGGTGATCCTGGCGAGCGGCAACCGGGTGATCATGGAGCCCACGGTTGGCGCCGCGCTCCAGGGGCTGTTCGCCGGGAGGCCCGAGGTGGCGCCGGCCGTCCGCCGGCCCCTGCCGGGCCAGCCCGCGCCCGGCGCAGAGACCAGCGACCCGGCCGCCCTGTTGAAGGCCGTGCAGGCGCGGCAGGCCCGCATCCAGGAGGAGTTGCGGGCGCTGGAGGCCGATCTGCAGCGCCTGCTGCAGTTGCTGGAACGCCGGTGACGTCCAAATAGACCGGGCGGGAGGGGCATGCACAGGGAGAAGAGTGGGTCCCCTAAGAGGCGAAGATGATGCAGCGAAGAGCTGTCGTTAGGTAACGACTGGAAGGCAGGCGCGAGGCTCGAGGAAAAGGGAGTTGCGCCGCGGTCCAGCGCTCAGCCGCGTTGGGCCGTCTGCTTTTTCAGCGCACGGAACCGGTTCGGGGGATTGCTAATCCCGGGTTTCCTTGGCTGCAAGGCGCGGATATGCTGCAAGCGGCGGCCGTGGTCGTCAGCCTCTACCTAGTCCTCACTGGCCTGCTGGGGTGTTGCATCTTCTACCGGTTGCGCGGCCAGTCGTCCGCCGAACATTGACCCACCAGGGATGTCTTGGCGCTTCGACCCTCGTCCATGGCCGGGCCATGACTTCCGGGTCTACCGGCACAGGACCCCGGCTGTATTCCTTCCACTCAAGAGTCCGCGCACAATACGCACACAATTGAGCCGCCACCAATATTGAGTTTTCGCTCGGGTACCCTTCCTGAACGATGTTCGAAATGCCCTCCTGCAAGACCCTCTTCCTATTGAGGTCGTTAAGGACCTTCTAGGGAGGGCCGCCTGACCGTCGAAACCCCTGTTTGCCTTCCTGCCTTTTCGTCAGGCTCAGGCTCAAAGGTGTAGCCCCGCTGTCGTTCAGCGTGTGGGCGGGGTCCAGTGGTAGAGGGGGATGAGCGTTTCCACGGGTGCGAAGTCATCCGTGAGCACCGGGACGTCCGCCACGGGAATCGGCTCGGTGTAGAGGTCGATGGAATACTGCACGAACCGCCGGTAGGTAACACGTGAAGCGAGTCGGCGCGCCCGGTTCCGGATCTCCTCTCGCGTGACGCCACGCTCCTCAGAGGCCACCAGTATGATGTTACGGATCGCCTCGAAGTCCTGATACGGTTGAAAGGCGGTCGGGAAGAGATACAGTCCAGGGAAGACTTCGCCAAACGTCCGGTACATCGCCCTGAAGAGCTTGCTGCGGGGTCCCTGCAGCGCACCAGCGATGTTGGACACCGCCACCCCCCCGGGGGCCAGGCGGGATTTGACGAGCAGGAGAAACTCTTTCGTCGTCAGGTGGAAGGGGATCGATTCGGCGAAATAGGCATCGAGGATGATGATGTCGTACCGCTGGCGGGCCTTGCGGAGGAAGATCCGGCCATCTGACACAGCAATCCGCATCCGAGAGTCCCGCTGGATGCCGAAGAACTCCTCCGCCACCCGGACGACCATCGGATCGAGCTCGACGACCTCGACCGTCATCTCGAGATAGTCCCGCCAGAATCGCTTGGGGATTGATCCGCCGCCCAAACCTACCACCAGTACCCGCACGGCTTGTGGGCGGAAGATGAGCCCGAGGTGGGCGTACGCCGGGTAGAGGAACGGACTGTCGAATGGGTCGTGGAGGTACATCCCGCTCTGGATGAAGCGGTCGAACCTCAGATAGCGGGCGGTGTCATCCTCGACTACCACGATGTGGTGATAGACGCTGTCGGCCTCGAAGAGGACCCGGAATCCGCCGACCCCGGGGATCCCGGCGTGGACCGGCACTGCAGCCGGGGCACCGAGTAGGAGCACTAGGATAAGCGCGACCGCGCCGCTTCTCGCCATGTCAGGATCAATCATCACCCCAGCCGGAGGTGCGGTTCAAGGCGTGTCCCTAACCGCAACGTCCAGAGCGGTCGAAGCGGACGGGTGAATTAGATGCTCCGCCTGGGGGGCAGCTCAGCGGGTAGACCAGCCACCGGGAGGAGGAACGTGCTGTGTATCTGGTCCGCTTTACTTATGACGCCAGCGAACCGCGACCGTGCGGTGGGACTGATCCGCCAGGAGGTCACGGCCGCGAAGCGCCGGGGGCTTTCGGCGCGCCTACTCATGCCGCTGACCCGCGGACGCGGGGAGGCCGCACTCGAGTACGAGCTGGAGATCCCCACGCTCGATACGCTTGATGAGTACCGGACGACCGCGATGGGGTCGGCCGAAAAGACGCAAGACTGGGTGCGCGACTTCAGCAAGTTCTCACACAGCCGCCCGCGGTGACAGTATCGTTTCCATGAGGGTGGATGATCGATCACGAGGTGCCGCGAGCTTTCCGGTCCTCGACATCCGGCCCAGCTGCACTAGTCTGCGGCGGGCCGACGGCAACCGTAAGGCAACAATAATGACACGCGGCCTCGGGCCCGGTTGCCGAAAGCGGCGTCAATCCTGGGGTACCTTCCTGCAGGACCTTCGAAATGCACTCCGAGACGACCCGCTCCCCGTTGAGGTAGTTAGGGGTCTCATAGGGAGGGCAGCCTAAGCGGTCAATACCAGGCCGCCCAACTCGATCTTACCCCGGTCAACTTGGACCACTGAGATCAGCCCGAGTGGCTTTATGCCGGGCCCAGAAGCGGACCCATGAAGGAGATCGTCTTACTTTTCGCATTCAGTTCTGAGGAGTGGCTCGCGCGGGCACCCTGTTTCCCTCACGCCTGGGCTGCTGCGGTGAGGCCCACTGTCAGGTTGTAGGCGACCACGGGGACCGCCAGTCCCTTCAGCTGCAGCTCACGACGCTCTGCCTGAGGATAGGTCGAGGCGACGTACCGGTAGACCGTGTCGATGACCAGGATTTCCCCGGCTTCCGCCTGGGTCTGCAGACGCGAGGCGATGTTGACGACCTCTCCGATCGCGGTATAGTGTGCCGGATCCGCTGACCCGACTGCACCGACGGCGGCCTCGCCCGTGCTGATGCCGATGCCCATCCCGATTCCTCTTGGGAGCTGCCACCCCTGATTGAGTTCCTCCAGCGCGCGCTGCATGGCGAAAGCGCTGTCCACGGCGCGCCGAACATGATCCTGTATCCCAAACTCGCGGTCCGCTGAGCCGTGGTATCCATGTGCCTGGAAGTAGGCCATTAGCGCGTCTCCACTGTGATCGACAAACGCGTCCTTGTCATAGAGGATGTCGCCCATCATCCTGTGGTAATCATCGAGTATCTGCCTTGTGCGCAGAGGCCCCATCTCCGTTGTGAGCGGAGTAAAGTCGCGCACGTCGGCGAAGAGGACGGTCAGGGTTGTCAAGAAACCTCTGATCGCCTTTTCTCCGCAGAGATTGCAGTAGTGAGGATTTTTAGGACTCCGCCGGACTCCGCGGAGCACACGCGGGGGGATCGCCCGCAGACCCTGAAGCGGGATGCGGCAAGCCCGGCAATCCGGAGAATAATGGCCCATCCCCGCAACCTCCTATCTCTATTGCGTCGAATTCAGAATGAGGACGGGTTCGACAAATACCCTTCTTCACCTAGCGGAGCGTCCGCGCTGAACCTGCGGCAGTCTGAGAGCGGGCCGTGCGGCGATAGGCACTCCGCTCCTGCCAGCGTCGCAGGCCCTCGTAGAGGAGTGCCGGCATCCAGAGCAGTGCAACGCCGACGAGTGCGTCCATCCACACCATGTAGCCCCTGCCCAGGACGATGTACCCGCGCTCGATCGCCCATTCATCGAGGACGAAGACGAGGGGGCCGACCACGGCGAGCACGATCGCCCCATAGAGGAGGAGTGGCCGGGGCGTGCGACCCGCGAGCCAGCAATAGCCCATCAGCAAAATCGCGGACAACACGCTGGGCATGAGCAGGTAGTACGCCGCAAGGACAACGAGCGGCAAAGAGTAGTTCGGGCTTTGCCAGACGCCGGCCGCCCCGAGGACCAGGTTGAGCAGGGCGACGAGGAGGCCAAGAGCGGTTGCAGAGAGCACGACCGCGCTGCGGCCCGCGTGCCCGGGCTGTCGCGCCCAGGCGAGCAGGCCGGCCGTAGAAGAGGAGTACAACCCCGACCACGGCCGTTCCGTCGAGCGGGGCTTGGAGGAATTCGGTCACTGGCGGCTCCGTAACAAAGTGGCTTCCGGCCCGCTAATTCGAGTTTATCAGTTGGAATCAGAAGAGACTAAGTAGCTTCATAATACTCGTTGAAATTCGTCGGCCTCTGCTCGGCTGCAGCATCGTGACGAGGAGCTGGGTCGCCAGGTTGCGAAGCGCGAGGGTATCAACTGAGTGCCGCAGGTCGTGGATCCCGATAGCAAAACGGCCCCAGACCTGGGGCCGAATCGCTGAAAACCGCCTCATTACTGGGGTGACCGACGGGACTTGAACCCGCGACCTCCTGGGCCACAGCCAGGCGCTCTAACCAAGCTGAGCTACGGCCACCGTGCCGACCCATTTTAGCACGCCGGCTTCGTTGGGGTTCGGGTTGCGCTTCGGAGGTCTAGTGGCCGCGGCCGAGGAGTCGAGCGGCTATCCCGATGGCTGAGGCAATCGCGGGGGCGGTCTGGGCGACCCGCAGCCGGTCGCGCCGGTACTGCCGGAGTGTTTGACCAAGGGTGGGATCCGTGATGAAGCTGTCGACGTGCACTAGGATCCCGTCGCCTTCCTCAGCGGGCGCGGCCTGCGGGATCGGTTCGCCCTCGGGCGAGGCAGCATGCGCGGGTGGGGGCACCAACGCCGCGCGTGCCGCCCGGTTCGCGACCCGCAGCAGGCGCGTTGACCGGATCGTCCTCCGCAGACCGGGTGGAAACCGGTAGAAGGTCAGGCACCAGGCCAGGTCGCCTTCCAATGTCCGGACGCCTCGTTCCCCCCGGCTCAACCAGCGGTCGCGCCACGCGTGGAAGCGTGCCACGGCCGAGGACCGGTCAGCCGCCGCAAAGATCCTCCGACACTCGGCCAAGCACAGGCTGCGTCCCGGACCGGCGAGCTCTCTCCCCAAGGCCCGCAGACGGTGGGAGAGACTGATCTGAATGAGGGCATCGGTGTGCACGGCACGGATGGCGTGGATCGCCGCGGGATCGCCGTTGCAGCAGACGAGCGCGGGGGCGACACCTTCTGCGCTGCTGACCAGTATCAGAAGCGCGCGCCAGTCCTCCTCCGCCCTGCCGCGAACCGGACGACGCAGGAACCTGCCCCGATCTCCTTCCCCGCGGAGGAGGAAGGCGGCCAGGTCCTCATCCTCCAGGACGTCGAGGAAGATGTACGAGGGAGATCCACTGACGTGTCCCAGGAGCATTCTGGGAAGTTTCTGCCCGAAGCTCAGAAGCTCTAGACGGGTTTTCCGAGCGGCCTTGGGGGCCAGGTGGGGGGGTACGGCAGTCGCTGGGCGTCCAGATTCTGTTCAGGTCGCAACGGTACGGTGTAGCCAGGAGGGTCTCAGACATGGGAGTCAGCAGAGTCTCTTCAATCATGGCGGGGCTGGCTGTGGGCAGTGTGCTGCTTGCCGTCCCTCAGACGCAGGCCGCGCCGGCGGGGGTCACTATCGGTGGGATTCCCTTCGTCTCGGTCCCGGCCGGTCGGTTCACGATGGGCTCCCCGCGGGAGCAGTGCGCCAGGGCTGAGAATGAGCCGGGGATGTCCGCCGACGCGAGGGCGCGTGCCCGGGCCTTTTGCGAGAAATGGGAGACCCCACAACACCAGGTGACGCTGACGGCGTTCTTCATCATGCGGACGGAGGTGACGATCGCCCAGTACGACCGCTTCGTCCGGGCCACCGGCGCCGGGCGTCCCGACGACCGGCGCGGCGCCAGCGCGGGAACGGCCCGCCAGGACCAATCGGGTGTCAACATTCCCGTGTCGGAGGTGCACCGCGGCTCGAACGAGCCGGTCACCCGCGTGAACGGGGATGACGGAGAGAAGTTCTGTGCGTGGCTGGGCCGAGGCACCGCTTTTACCGTGCGGCTTCCCACCGAGGCTGAGTGGGAGAAGGCGGCACGCGGCACCGACGACCGCGTCTACCCGTGGGGGAGTGCGTTCGACGGACGGCGGCTGAACTTCGCGGACGCCTCAAGCGACCAGCCCTGGCGCGAGCCGACGGTAAACGATCGCTTTGGCGATACAGCCCCTGTGGGCAGGTACCCTCAGGGAATCAGCCCCTACGGCGCCCTGGACATGGCGGGCAACGTCAGCGAATGGGTCAGCACCCTGCTTCGCCCGTACCCCTACGTCGCAGGCGACGGAAGAGAGGCCACGGGCGGTGCGCCGTGCAGCGAGGGCAACCTCACGGGTTGCCGGGTCTACCGCGGGGGCTCCTACCGGCACAGCGCCGCGCGCACACGGTCAACAAGCCGGGTGATCGCCACTTACCTCAGCAACGCCTTCGTCGACATCGGCTTCCGCTGCGCCGCCCAGCCTCGGTCGCCCTAAGCATCGTTCGGCTTCTAGCTCGGTCCGGACCGAGCTAGAACACGAACATTGTGCCGAACGCATCAAGAAAGAACACGGGGGCAGGCCCGATATCGGCCGCCCCCGCGGAGTGGGGACGGTGGCGTCCCGCTCGCTCTTAGAAGTCCTCGTCCATCCCCGCCCCCGGCGTGGGCATGGCGGCGCCCTTCTTCTTCTCCCGCTTCTCCACGATCAGCGCCTCGGTCGTCAGGAGCAGCCCGGCGACGCTGGCGGCGTTCTGCAGGGCCAGGCGGACCACCTTGACGGGGTCGGTGACGCCGGCCTTCACCAGGTCGGTGAACTCGCCGGAGATGACCTCGTAGCCGGTGCGGCCCTTCTCCCGCTTCAGGCGCGAGACGATTAGACTGCCTTCGGCGCCGGCGTTGGCTGCCAGCTGGCGGGCCGGCTCTTCCACCGCGCGCCGCACCAGCGCGACGCCGACGCCCTCGTCGCCCTCAGCTTCGATCTTGCCCAGCGCTTCGAGGGCGCGGATGTAGACCGTGCCCCCGCCGGCCACGACGCCCTCCTCGACCGCGGCCTTGGTGGCATTGAGCGCGTCCTCGAAACGATGCTTTTTCTCCTTCATTTCGGTCTCGGTGGCGGCGCCGACCTTGACCTCGGCGACCCCACCGGCCAGCTTGGCCAGCCGCTCCTGCAGCTTTTCCTTGTCGTAATCGGAGGTGGTCTCCTCGATCTCGGCCTTGATCTGGTTGATCCGCCCCGTGATCTCCGCCTTCTTGCCCTTGCCACCGATGATCGTGGTGTCTTCCTTCTCCGCCTTGATGCGGTCGGCGCGGCCGAGGACGTCCAGCTCGACGTTCTCCAGCTTGCGGCCGGTGTCTTCGGAGACCACCGTACCGGCGGTGAGGGTGGCCATGTCCTGCAGCATCGCCTTGCGCCGGTCCCCGTAGCCGGGAGCCTTCACGGCGATGCTGTTGAGGATGCCGCGCAACTTGTTCACGACCAGGGTGGCGAGGGCCTCGCCCTCCACATCCTCGGCGATGACCACGAGCGGCTTACTCTGGCGGATTACCCGCTCCATCACCGGAACGATGTCGCGCGCCGCGGAGATCTTTTTGTCGGTGATGAGGATGTAGGGGTCGTCGAGCGTGGCCTCCATCTTGTCGGGATCGGTGATGAAGTAGGGGGAGATGTAGCCGCGGTCGAACTGCATGCCCTCCACCACCTCGACGGTGGTGTCGATCCCCTTGCCCTCCTCGATCGTGATGACGCCGTCCTTGCCGACTTTGTCCATGGCGTCGGCGATGATCTCGCCGATCTCGGGATCGTTGGCGGCGATGCCGGCGACGTGGGCGATGTCGCTGTGCCCCTCGATCTGGATGGAGCCTTTCTTGATCTCCTCCACGACCGTTTCGACGGCCTTGTCGATGCCGCGCTTGAGCAGCATCGGGTTCGCCCCGGCGGCCACGTTCTTCAGCCCCTCGCGCACCATTGCCGAGGCCAGCACGGTGGCGGTGGTGGTGCCGTCCCCGGCGGCATCGTTGGTCTTGCTGGCCACCTCCTTAACGAGCTGGGCGCCCATGTTCTCGTAGGGGTCCTCCAGCTCGATCTCCTTGGCCACGGTGACGCCGTCCTTGGTGATGGTGGGGGAGCCCCACTTCTTTTCCAGGACCACGTTGCGGCCCCGCGGGCCCAGCGTCACGCGGACGGCGCTGGCGACCCGTTCCACGCCGCGCTCGAGCGCGCGCCGCGCGTTCTCGTCGTACAACAGCAGCTTGGCTGGCATGTCCTGCCCTCCTAGGAAGAGATGTTGGGGAAACCGGCATTAGCACTCCGTCTGTGAGAGTGCTAAATCCTCCCCTAGGATACGCGAACTGCGGCTGGGGTCAAGATTTCCCTGGCTTCGGCTGCAGGGCCCCCAGATCGTGCGCTAGAGTGGTGGCGTGCGATGGCAGGCCTGGCAGGTGGCGTTGGGCGTCTTCCTCCTCCTCACGGGCTTCCTGGCGGGCTCCCAGTGGCACGCAGGGCGGCCCCTGCGCGCTCAGGTGGAGCTGCCTACCCCCCGCATCCAACAATTGGCGCTGCTCCTGAAGCGGCAGGAGGAGGCCCAGACCGCCCTGGAGGCCGAAATCGCCTCGCTGCGCCGGCGGGCAGCGGCCTACGAGCGCGCCATCTCGGAGGGCGCGGGCGCGGCCGAAACGATGGCTGCGGAACTGGCGCAGCTACGGCTGGTGCTGGGCCTGGTCGCGGTGCAAGGGCCCGGGGTGGTAGTGCGGCTGCGCGGTGATGTGGCGCCTGGAGGGGTGCTGCCGGTGCAGATCCGCGCCGCCGATCTGGCCGGGCTGGTCAACGAGCTCTGGTCGGCCGGGGCCGAGGCCGTGGCGGTCAACGGCATGCGCATCCTGGCCACGACGGGGTTTCGGGATCACGCCGACGACGTGATCGTGGGATCGACGGCGATGCGCCCGCCCTTCGTCGTGGCGGCCATCGGCGAGCCGGTGGTGCCGCAGACCGCCCTCCGCCTGCGCGGCGGGTTCGTGGAGGGCCTGCAGTCGATTGGCCTGGGGGTCTCCGTTCAGCGGCGCGATCGGCTCCGGCTGGAGGCGGCGAGCGGGCCCCCGGTCTATCGCCACGCCCGGCCCGGTCTCGAGCCGGGGCCCTGACCCGCCATTCCCTGAACAAAAGCGGACCGCGATCCCCGCCGGGTGATGCGGGCACCTCCCGGCAGTCGTGATCGCGGTCCAGAGGCCCGTCCGTGAGGAGCCTGCCGTGCTTGGGCCGGAGCCTGGTGTGAAGCTTGGTGGTCGTGCTCCGGCGTTGCGGCGCGGCCCTCGGTGAGACGGGGACTTAGTATAGGAAGCGTCTCTTCCGGGTGTCAATCATTCCTTAGACAGAAGAGGCGCCTTTCGTCTCTTCCCACCTGGCTGCCGCGCTACACGGCGATCCGTGGAAACTTCACCGGAGGTTCGTGCCGGTCGACGGCCGCCACCGGCGGCATCAGAACGGGTAGGCGAGCGGGATGACCGCCAGCATCAGCAGGAAGAGGATGACCACCAGCGGCGCGCCGACGCGGAGGTAGTCCCGCGGTGTATACCCGCCGGGGGCCATCACCAGCAGCATGATAGGGTTGCTGAATGGCGTCAGGAGGGTCATCCCCGTTGCTGCCACAAGGGCCATGACGAAGGGCAGCGGTGAGGCGCCTGCGACGGCGGCCACGTCGAGGGCGAGGGGGGCAAGCAGGATTGTGGTGGCAATGCTGGGGATGAAATGTCCGATGGCGACCGCGGCGAGCAGGAGAGCGGCTAGGGCGCCGAGCGGGTGGGCCCCGACGATCCCCACGAGAGCACCAGCCATGGTCCGCGCCGCGCCGGTGCTGTCCAACGCTGCCGCCAGCGGGACCATGCCTCCGATCAGGACGAGGCTGCGCCAGTCGATGGCGCGGTAGGCCTCCTCGGTGGTCAAACCACCCACGGCGATGATGATCCCCGCGGCCACAGAGGCAGCCACAGCCACGTGCGTTGCCCCGGTGAGGATGAGGAGGAGCATCACCACCACGGCGGCGAGAGCGATTCCCCGGCGCTGCTCCCGGGGCGGCGGACCGGCTTCTTCATCGAAGAGGATGAAGTCCTGGTCCCTCCCCAGCCTGGCGAGAGCCTGACGGGGGCCTTGAAGCAGCAGGCCGTCGCCCTGCCGCAGCGCCATCTCCGCGAGGCGCGTGCGGAAGGGGCGGCCCTCTCTCCACAGCGCCAGCACGGTGAGCCCGTACCGGTCGCGGAATCCCAGATCGCGCAACGTCTGCCCCGCCAGTGAGGACCGGGGAGAGAGCACCGCCTCGGCGATGCCTGTTCCCGTGGGATCGAAGGCCGCAGAAGGTTTCTCCAGCTCAATGCCGATCCGCGCCATCGCCTCGGCCGCCAGGAGCTCGTCCAGGCGCCCCTCGATCACCAGCCGGTCGCCGCCGCGCAGCGCCAGGGACTTGGGAGGTGAGAGCGTTTGCGTCCTGCCGCGCAGGACCGCAACGATGGTCAGGTCGTGGGCGCCCCCGAACTCGCTCTCCTCGATGGTCTTGCCGATCAGCGGCGAGGCCGGCGGCACCCGGGCCTCGAAGAGCCGTTCGCTGAGGCGGTAGACGCGGACGAGGCGGCTGCCTCCGCGGCGCAGCGCGCGCAGGAAGGCTTCCGAAGGCCGGGCGGGGAGGAGCCGGCGCCCGACGGTGGCGATCCAGAGCGTCCCGAGCACCAGCATCGGCACCCCCAGGGGCAGGTAGTCAAAGAACCCGATGTGCCCCAATCCCCGGCGCGCCAGGACGTCGGCCACGATCAGGTTGGAGGGGCCCGCGATCAGCGTGAGGTTGCCGCCGAAGCGGCCGGCGTAGGCGAGGGGGAGGAGGAGGCGCGCCGGACTGATCCGGCGGCGGTGCGCGACGGTCATCGTCACCGGCAGCAGCACGCCGACGGCGGCCAGGTTGTTCATGAAGCCGGCGAGCAGCCCCGCGGTGGCCATGACGATGACCTGCAGCCGGCGCTGCGAGCGCCCCGCCAGCACGCGCAGGGGGCGGCTGGCCAGGGCGGCGACGCCGGTGCGTTCCAGCCCGGCGCTGACGACGAAGATCGCGGCCACCGCGACGACGGCCGGCGTGCCGAAGCCGGAGAAGGCCTGCTCAACGGTGACCAGGCCGGTCAGGGCGAGGACCAGCAGAATGCCCACGGAGATCAGGTCTGGCGACCAGCGGCCGATGACGAGGGCGGCCACCCCGCCCAGGAGGATGGCGACGGTGGCGAGGGCGTCGCCGCTCAGGCCCGTTCCACCGCCAGGGAGACGGCCTCACCTCCGCCGAGGCAGATGGCGGCGATTCCTCGGCGGCCGCCGGCGTCGCGCAGGGCGTGCAGCAGGGTGGCCAGGATGCGGGCGCCGCTAGCGCCGATGGGATGGCCCAGGGCGACCGCGCCCCCGTGCACGTTGACGCGCTCGGTGCCGATGCCCAGGTCGCGGGTGGCCGCCATGACCACGGAGGCGAAGGCCTCGTTGATCTCGATCAAATCGACGTCGGCCAGCGACCACCCCACCCGCCCGAGCAGCCGCCGGATGGCGGCGGAGGGCTGCACGGTGAACCATTCCGGCGCGCCCGCCGCCCCCGCCTGGCCCGCGATGCGGGCGAGGGGGTGGACGCCGAGACGCCGCGCCGCCTCCGCGGAGGCGACGACCGCCGCCGCCGCCCCGTCGCTGATGCTGCTGCTGTTCGCCGCCGTCACCGTGCCGTCGCGCTCGAAGGCGGGTGAGAGGGTGGGGATCTTCTCGAAGTTCACGCGCCGCGGTTCCTCATCCTCGGCCACCACCGTCGTGCCGTTGCGGGGCGCGCTCACCTCCACCGGGACGACCTCGGCGGTGAACTTGCCGCTGGTCATGGCGTCGAGGGTGCGCCGGTAACTCTGGATCGCGTAGGCGTCCTGCTCCTCGCGGCTGAAGCGGTACTCCCGATTGAGGAGCTCGCAGCAGCTGCCCATGTGGATCTGTTTGTAGGCGTCGACGAGCCCGTCGCGCAGGATCGTATCCACGATCGCCCCGTCGCCGATGCGGTAGCCGGTGCGCGCCCGGTCGAGCAGGTAGGGGGCCAGACTCATCGATTCCATCCCCCCCGCCACGACCACTTCAGCGTCACCGCTCTGAATGGCCTGCGCCGCCAGCATCACCGCTTTGAGGCTGCTGCCGCACATCTTGTTCACGGTGGTAGCCGGAACCGTCTCGGGAATCCCCGCGGCCAGCGCCGCCTGCCGCGCCGGCGCCTGTCCGAGTCCCGCGGAGAGGACGTTGCCCATGATCACCTCGTCCACGTCATCGGCGCTGATCCGCGCCTGGCTGAGGGCGCCCCGGATCGCCACCGCGCCCAACCGGGGCGCGGGGACGGAGCCGAGACCGCCGAGAAACCGGCCGATCGGTGTGCGCACGGCGCTGAGAATGACGACGTCAGACACTGATATCACCTCGCTTCATTATGGTCCGCGGTGTTTCGCCCTGGCAACACGAGCACGCGCCGCGCGGCAGGCCAGGTCGGATCGCGCACCGAACTCAACAACATCAGATGAGGGGCATTCCACTGTTTCCATTTCTCCGCGGCCGGCGCGCGCAGGCCGACGAACGCGGGATGGCGCTCGTGGCCGTCCTGGGCGTCATCGTGATCGTCTCCGTCCTCGTGGGGGCGCTGGTCTTCGCGACGATGGGCGAGCGGGCCATCTCGCAGCAGCAGTCGGGGGGGACGCAGGCGCTCTTCCTGGCCGAGGCGGGCGCCTATCGCGCCCTCGCCGAGCTGCGCCACCGGCTGCTCGTGGATCTCGCCGCCCGCATCGACAAGGCCGAGACGGAGGAGATCGTGGCCGCGTGCGAGATCGATGACGGCTGGCGGCTGATCGCTGCCTTCGCCCATCCGGCGGCGGCGACCGACTGGACCGAGGACCCCGCCACCGCCGAGGCGGTGCTCAGCCTGAACGGAGGACGCCCCCTCTCCGTGCGCTCCGCCGCGGGCCTCGAGACCGGGCAGTTCTCGGCGAGCATCCGCATGCGCACGAGCGGAGCGGGCCTGCGCCCGGATTGCCGCCGCTCGGGGACGAATGCGCCGGAGCGCTACGTGATGTACCTGGATTATGAGATCGTGGCCACCGGCATCAGCCGCAACACGCGGCGGACGGTGAAGCTGACGAATCCGCGGGGCCGGCCAGTGGAGCTGACGGTGGAGCGCGCCTCCTTCTCCCGGTGGGCGCTGCTGCTGCTGGAGCGCTCCGAACAATGGCTCACCGGCGAGATGGTGCTCGACGGTCCCGTTCACACCAACGACCGCTGGCACATCGCCGGCAGCCCGGCTTTTCATGGCCCCGTCAGCAGCAGCGGGGTGGAGGTGGTCTTTGAGAATTGCGGCAGCCAGGTGGAGCTGGCAGCGGCTGCTAATCCCGGCGCGCCCCCAGGATGTCTGGGCGATCAGCCGCGGTATCTGGCCGGAGAGATGGAGCGAGGGGTGCGGCCGGTGAGGTTCCCGGAGGAGCCCCCCCGGCTGGCCCGTGTGGCGCTGGGGTTGGATCCGGAGGGCCCTCAACCGGGTGATGACGACCTGGCCCGCGCCGCCCCCGATCAGGTCAAGCCGGGCGCGCCGCCGGCCCCCGGCGTCTACGTCGCCAACGACGGAGGCGTCCTGCGTCACCCGCGCACCGGGAACGCGACCGGGATCTATGTCCGCGGCAACGTCGACATCGTCGCCCTCGCCGTCGAGGAGGGCCGTCAGGTGCTGCTGGTGCGTTTGATCGCCCCCTCCGGCCCGGCCGTGACGCAGAAGATCGTCTTCGATCCCCAACGCGAGACGATGGTGGTCTCGGGAGGGGAGGGAGGGTCGCGCACCTACCGCGGCCGGTTCAACGGGCTGATCTACGTGGACGGCGCGATCGAGGCCTTCTCCGGCACGGTCGCGCGGAGCGCGCTGCTCACCGTCGTCGCGCGCAGCGCCATCACCATCACCGACCACGTCGTCTACGAGCATCCCCCCGCGGCGGGAGGGGAGGCGGCGCCCAACCTCCTCGGCCTCTACGTGGAGGAGGGGTCCGTAGAGATCGACGGAGAGGCCGCGCCGGCAGACCTCTACGTCGACGCGGTCATCCTCACCCCCAAAGGCGCGCTGCGCACGGAGGGGCTGACGGATGTGGCCGACCTGGGGACGCTGCATCTCTTCGGCGGGCTCACCGCCGAGGAGTTCGGGGCCGTGGGGATGATCGATTCGGATACGGGCAAGCGGCGCGGCTACCGGCTGGATCTGCGCTACGACCAGCGCCTGCTCAGCGAGACGATGCCCCCGTTCTTCCCCCGGGCCGACCTCTATGCCGCGCTGCGGCCCCGCGGGGACGGTCTCTATCTCAAGCCGATCTGGCAGGAGATGCCCTCGCCCTGAGGGGTTAGGGCCCCAACCGCACCTCTTCGACCTTCACGACCACCCCGGGGAGCACAGGCTTGGTCCAGGTAAGCGGGACGACCGCGACCTTGCCCGGCGACACCTCCACCGTGACGTTCTGCGACCGCTGGCCCACAGCGGCGACCTCCACGGAGACCCGCACCGAGGCGACCGGCAGCCCTCCAGGGTCGGCGATGGTGACGCAGGCCAGCGATTTCGCGGCCAGACCGGACGGCACGATGGTGGCGGCGGCGACGACCCGCTCGCGCGCGGTCTCGCGGTAGAGGTCGAGGTCGACCTGGGCGAGGGTGGCAAACAGCGGCGCGGCGGGGCGGGGGAGGTACTGCTCCACCTTGAGGATGATCCAGAGCACCGGCGGGCTGGGCGGCAGGGTGATCTGAAAGGTCTCGAAATCCCCCTCGGCGATCTCGGAGACGATCGTCGAGCCCGAGGCCACGACGGTCCCGCCGAGCCCGTACCCGGTGGCCGAGATTCTTACGCCCAGGATCGGGTGGGACTCGTTGTTGTTCACGTCGGCCTCGAGCAGCAGCGCGCCCGGGGTCGTCCTGACGATGTCCCAGTCGGAGATGTCGACGAGGGCGCCCTGGACCTGGGGACGGGGCGGAGGGCGGCGGACCTGGGCCTCGGCGGCCGCCGGGCAGGTCGGGTCTCCGCGCGCCTCGGCGGGCGGTGGCGCCGGCGGTGCCCCGACCCTCGGCGAGGCCTTCGCCGCGGGAGGGGGTGGTGACGCGCGGCGCACCGGCCCCAGCAGCGGCGGAGACGGGGCCGGACGGAAGGCGGGAGGCGATGGCGGAGGTGCGGGTGGGGGTTCGCCCGCCTGCGGCCGCAGGTTGCGCAGGAGGAACTCGGTCTGGATGGTGCTCTCTGGATCGCCCGAAGCGGTCAGCGCGGTCACCGTCAGGGCAACCCGGGCGACCATGTCCGACCTGAGCGCGGGCTGGCCATCGGCAGTCAGGTAGCGGAACGTGAGCGCGCCGACGTTTTCGCCGATCACCTGCTCGGTGCGTTCGTGGCGCCGCACGGCCGTTCGCCGGCCCGCGTCGTAGCCGTAGGTGACCTCATAAGACATCCCCGGACGGACCGGGTTGGCTTCGGGAATGCGCAGGGTCACCCGGTCGGCGCAGAGGAGGGTGGGAGGACAGCGTCCGTCGGGAGCCACCTCCTCCGCCCAGCGCGCTTCCTCCACGATGCGGTCGGCGATGAAACGCACCGTCTGCTGGGTCTCGATCACCCCCTCGGCCAGGCCGAACGACCGCGTGGTGGAGATGATGAACCCGTAGATCGCCGCCAGGGCCACCGCGACGATCGCCAGCGCCAGCAGCATCTCCAGGAGCGTCACGCCGGCGACCGCGGAGCGTCTCTGCGTGGGGTGCAACCTCCAGGGCATCAGTGCAGTCCTTCCACATCGAAGGGAACGCTCCCTTGACCGCCGCGGTTCCGGAGGAGAACCTCTCGCCGCTCTGGTAGAGTAGAGCGCAATGGTCCTGCACGACTTCCGCGTCGATGGCGGCGCGCTGCTCATCGGAGGAACCCGCGCCGTCGATCTGGCGGGGCAGTACGGCACCCCGCTGCTCGTTCTGGACGAAGACCGGTTCCGCGGCGCGGCCCGCGCCTATCGTGAGACGCTGGCCCAGGCCTACGGGGAGAGCCGGCCGATCTATGCCTCCAAGGCCCTCTGCATTCTCGCCACCTGCCAGATGGCGTACGAGGAAGGATTGCAGGTCGACGTTGCTTCGGGCGGAGAGATCTACACTGCCCTGCGGGCCGGCCTGCCGGGGGCGGCGCTGCACTTTCACGGCAACAACAAGACCCCCGATGAGCTCCGCGAGGCCCTCGACGCCGACGTGGGCCGCATCATCGTGGACAACATGTACGAGCTCGACCTGCTCGAGGAGCTCACCCGGGACCGCGACGGTCGGGCGGCGGTGCTGCTGCGGGTGACGCCCGGCATCGAGCCGCACACGCACAAGGCCGTGGTCACCGGCGGCGTGGATTCGAAGTTCGGCTTCGGCATCGCCGGGGGCGCCGCCGTCGCCGCCATCCAACGGGTCCTCGAGATCGGCGGCGTAGAGCTGCGTGGGCTGCACTGCCACATCGGGTCGCAGATTCTCGATCTCGAGCCCTTCCACCTGACCGCCCGCGCGATGGCGGACTTCCTGGCGCAGGTGCGGCGCGAGCTCGACCTCACCCTTCCCGAGCTGAATCTCGGCGGAGGGCTCGGCATCGCCTACCTGCCGGAGGACGAGCCGCCTCCCATCCCCGCCCTCGCGCGCGCCGTCGCCGGGACGCTGCGCGACGCGCTCGACCGCCACGGGCTGCCCCATCCACTGCTCTCGCTCGAGCCGGGCCGTTCCATCGTCGGGCCGGCGGGCGTGACCCTCTACACCGTGGGCGCGATCAAAGATATCCCGGGGGTGCGTACCTACGTGTCCGTGGACGGCGGGATGTTCGAGAACCCGCGTCCGGCTCTCTACGGATCGCGCTATACCGCCGTCCTCGCCGATCGGGCCGACGCACCGGCAGAGCGGACCGTCACGATCGCGGGGCGCTGTTGCGAGTCGGGCGACGTGCTGATTTGGGAAGCGGCGCTGCCCGCGCTCTCCCCCGGAGACCTGCTGGCGGTGTTTTCCACGGGCGCCTACACTTATTCGATGGCCGGCAACTACAACCGCTATCCTCGGCCCGCCGTCGTGCTGGCGGGCGGCGGCCGGCCGCGCCTGGTCGTGGAGCGGGAATCCTACAAGGACCTGATCCGCCAGGACCGGCCCCTCTCGTGAGGTCGTGACGCGGTGGCGATTCCCAGCCTCACGGTCCTGCTCTTCCGCGCCCTCGCCCTCCTCGTGGCCGCGCCGTTGCACGAAGCCGCGCACGCGTATGCGGCCGATCGTCTCGGCGATCCCACGCCGCGCCGGATGGGGCGGTTGACCCTGAACCCCCTCGCCCACCTCGATCCGCTGGGCACGATCATGCTGCTGGTGTTTGGGCTGGGGTGGGCCAAACCGGTGCCGATCGACCCGGGCCACTTTCCGGACTGGCGCCGCGGGCTCATCGTCGTCGCCGCGGCGGGGCCCGTGGCCAATATCATCCTCGCGCTGCTCTTCGGGCTGCCCTTCAAGCTCGGCCTGCTGCCGTCGTTGGGCGCGATGACTTCGCCGCTGGGGGAACTGCTCTTTACCCTCGTGCTGATCAACGCCGTCCTCGCCGTCTTCAACTTGCTGCCGGTTCCGCCGTTGGATGGGAGCAAGATCCTGATCGGCCTGCTGCCGGGGCCGCTCGGCGTGGCCTACGCGCGGCTGCAGCCCTACGGCATCCTCATCCTGATCCTGCTGGTCTCCCTCAACGTCACGCGCTGGCTGGTGGAGCCGCCGCTGGTGTGGCTGGTCCGGCAGGCGACCGGAATCGGCGGTCTGTTCTGAAAGAGTCCTGACCGCGGCCCCGACAGGGATTTCTCTCCTCGCCCTCGTAACCTTAAGACCGCGCCCGTGGTGGGCCGATCTACACGTGACCGAGACAAGAACCGCACCCTTCGTCGTCCACACCGCCACGTTTGAAGGACCGTTGGAGCAACTCCTCCGCCTGGTCCAGCAGGGCGAGGTGGACCCATCCGTCCTCCCCCTCGCCGAGATCGCCGCGGACTATCTGGCGCACACCCGCTCTGGTTTTGACGTCGAGGAAGCCACCGAGGCGATCTGGGCGCTGGCCGCCCTGGTGGAGTTGAAAGCGCGCGCGCTCCTTCCTCTACCGCCGCCGCCGGAGGAACCTCCGCCCGAGCAGCCGGCGGACGATCTCGACGCCGCGATGGAAGCGCGGATCGCCGCCTACCGGGCCTTCAAGGACGTGGCGACGGCGATGCGCGCGCTGGAAGCCTACCAGCAGCGCGTCTTCCTGCGCCCGGGCGAGGAACCGGCCGGCGCCCTGCTCACCGGCGTGGCGTTGCCCGATCTCATGCGCGCGTTTCAAGAGGTGCTGGCGCGTGGGCGCGAGCGGCCGCGCGAGCTCGTCCCCGAACCGATCACCGTCGCTGAGCGCATGGCGGCGGTGCGGGAGATGCTCGCGGAGGCCGCCGGCGAGATCGCGTTCACCTCCCTCTTCCCCGCAGCGGCGACGCGCCTGGAGATCGTCGTCACCTTTCTCGCGCTGCTGGAGCTGATCAGGCTCGGCCGGGTCGGGGTGCGCCGCGAGGACACCTCCGGCGCGATCTCTGTCTTCCTCAAGAGAGAGGTGGCTCAGGCCACGTGAGCGAGGCGGCCGCGCCATCCCTCGACCGCCCGGCGGCGCCCCCTGAGGACCCGCAGGTGCGCGAGGCGGCTCGCGCCATCGAATGCATTCTCTTCGCCAGCGGTGAGCCGGTGCGTCCCGAGCAGCTCGCCGAGGCAGCAGAAGCCCCCATCGAGATCGTCATAGCGGCGCTGGAGATCCTGCGGGCGGAGTACGCCGAGCGAGGCCTCGAGGTGCAAGCCGTCGCCGGCGGGTATCAGCTTGGCACGCGTCCCGCGTACGCGGAGGCGGTGCGCCGCTACCTTGGCGCGGCGGCGCGCGAGCCGCTCTCCCAGGCGGCGCTGGAGACCCTCGCCATCATCGTCTATCAGCAGCCCATCACCCGGCCGGAGATCGATGCCATTCGCGGGGTGCGCAGCGATTACATCGTCGAGCGGCTGGAAGAGCGCCGGTTGATTCACGTGGTGGGGCGGAAGGAGACGGTGGGGCGGCCGATGCTCTATGCGACCACCGAGGCCTTCCTCCGGCACTTCGGGCTGAGCAGCCTGGGCGAGCTGCCGCCGCTGGAGCAATTCCGTCGGATCGCGCCTCCTCCGCCGCCATGAGAGCCGGGATCGCCCTCATCGCCGCCTCCCTCATCCTGGCGGCCGCACAGATCCCACAGCCGGTCCTGGCGGCTGCTCTGCGTCCGTCCGTCGCCGCAGGCTCGGCCATTCTCATCGAGGGGCGGACGGGGACCGTCCTCTTCGAACGCGCCGCCGACCTGCGCCGCCCTCCCGCCAGCACCACCAAGGTGCTCACCGCCCTTCTGGTGGTCGAGCGGTTGCGGCCCGAGACCATGGTGACGATTTCGCCGCGGGCCTCCGCGCAACGGAGCGGGGCGGCCATCGGCTTGGAGCCGGGCGAGCTGTGGCGCGCCGATGTGCTGATGGATGCCCTCATGCTCGCCTCGGCCAACGACGCAGCCCTCGCCCTGGCCGAGGCGGTTGGAGGATCGGTGGAGGGCTTTGCCGCGCTGATGAATCAGCGCGCGCGCGCCGCGGGGGCGACCCGCAGCACCTTCGTGGTGCCGCACGGGCTCTACCATCCGGAGCACCTCACGACCTCGCGTGACCTGGCTCTCATCGCCCGGGAGGCCTTGCGCCATCCGGCGTTCGCCGCGGTCGCCCGCCGGCAGGTTTTCACCTGGCAGCGGCAGGGTCTGCCTCCTCGGGTGATCGTCAACCGCAATCGCCTCCTCTGGACGTTCCGGGGAGCCGATGGGGTCAAGACGGGATGGATCCGGCAGTCGGGGCAGTGCTTGGTCGCCTCGGCCACGCGAGACGGCCGGCAACTGATCGCCGTCGTCATGGACAGCGCCGACGTCTTTGGGGACTCGGCACGGCTGTTGGACTATGGCTTCAACAATTTCCGGCTCACCCGCGCCGCTGCGCGCGGAGAGGTGGTGCTGCGGCAGGCCCCCGACGGCGCGGCCGACCCGCTCGAGGCCGTGGTCGCGGAGGACCTCTTTGTCGTGACGCCGCCGATCGCCCTCCGCCGAGAGGTGCGCTTGCGCGCCGACCTGCGCCCCCCCATCCACGCCGGGCAGCGGGTCGGTGAATTGCTGATCTACGCCGGATCCGCTGTGGTTGGCCGCGCCCGCGTCGCCGCGGTGTCGGACATCGAGGCGCACTCGGTGTGGCGCCAGTTGGAGCAGTGGATGCGGGGGCTGATGAATCGGTAGTGCAGCCGCTTCGCCGTCTCTATCGCGCCAGGGACGATCGGTGGATCGCGGGGGTCTGCGGCGGCTTGGGCCGGTTCTTCGGCATCGATCCCACGCCCCTCCGCGTCGCCTTCGCCATCCTCAGCCTCTGGGAGGGCGTCGGCGTGTTGATCTACCTGATCATGATCCTGATCGTGCCCGAGGAACCCTCCGGTCAGGTCGTGACCGACCCGCAGATCCCCCAGGAGCACGGTGTCGAGGACCCTCGGGCGCAGCGGGTGCGCATCTTGGGCGTCATCCTGCTGCTGGGCGGGGTTTACCTGCTCATCCGCACGCTGGGGCTGCTGCCGGTTAATGCCGAGCGTCTCGCCGCCCTCACCCTGATCGCCGTGGGGTTCATCATCCTGCTGCTGCGTCCCGGCCGGATCTAGGCAACCCTGGTGCCGGAGAGCACGTCCAGAGAAGGAGTCTTGTGGCAGAAAGGCCGTGGTGCGTTCAGGAGTTGGCCGAGGCGCTGGGCGTCAGCCCTCCCACGGTATCGCATCATTTGTTTCGACTGCGCTCGGCGGGGCTGGTGGCCGCGGGACGGCAGGGCGCGCAGGTCAACTACCGTCTGGAGACCGATCGGATCGAACAGCTCTCGCGTGCGCTTCTCGGCGTGAAGACCTCCCCGCCGCGCGATGAGCGCGAGCGGGTCCTCCGTGCCTACTTCGATGGAGAACGGCTGATCCGTCTGCCGCGGAACCGGCGCAAGCGGCTGAACGTGCTGGAGCAGATCGCTAACCGGTTTGAGCACGGCCGCCGTTATCTGGAGCGGGAGGTGAACAGCGTACTACGGGGAGTGTACGCCGATCACGCCACGCTGCGCCGCGATCTTATCGACTACCGGTTCATGACCCGGGACCGCGGGATCTACCAGCGTCCCATCAACGGAGGAGATCGAGATCGGGCAGGTCTCGACGGCCGAGCAGCGCCAAGCGCGTGAAGATCTGTCCGCGATGGTACTGCTCGTGCGTGACGACGTGCCAGAGGATCTCTTCCACCGTCGCCGTCCGGGAAGGATCAAAATGGAAAGGGCGGCGCGAATGCCACGCCTCCGCCGTTAGCCCTTGCACTAGCGCCACGGTCGCCTTCCGCTGAGGGCGCCAGTGGCGGCCGATCGTGTCGAGGTCGCTGAAGGCCTCCGGCCGGTCGGACATCTTCGGCTGACCCGCGATGGCGTGGTGAATCCACCGTTGTTCGGCGCCCACGATGTGCACGAGGATGTCCCGGATCGAGCGAAGCCCGGGCGCGGGGGGCGAGGTCAAATCCTCCCAGCGGTGCGGCGCGCAGAGGGCCAGCAGTTCGTCGGGCACCGCGGTGAAGTAGCCGAGGGTCTGGCGCGGGATCATGCGATGCGCGCGCCCAGTTCCGCCTCGGCGTCCGGTCGCAGCAGGACGATCCGGCCGCCCTGCTCCACGGCGCCCAGGACCAAGACGTCGCTCTCGAAGTCGGCGATGCGGCGCGGAGGGAAGTTCATGACGGCCACCACCTGGCGGCCGACCAGGTCCTCCTTGAGATAGAAGGGGCGCACCGCCGCAGAGGAGCGGCGCATCCCGTACGGACCGAAGTCAATGAGGAGGCGATAGGACGGCTTCCTCGCTTTGGGGAACTCCTCGACCTGGAGGATACGGCCCACGCGCACTTCGACGCGTTCGAAATCTTCAATGGTAATCCGGCTCATGACGAGGCGAATACTTCGGCCGGCATCGAGAATGCTCCTCGCGCTGGCGTTGCTGCCCGCTTTGGGAGGGCCGCCGGGGGTGGGTGCCGCCTCGAGCGCTGGGTTCCCGCTGCGCCTCCACGACGCCCTGGGGCGCCATGTGACCATCAGCGCTCCGCCGCGGCGGATCGTGTCGGTCGCCCCGAGCGTCACCGAGATCCTCTTTGCCCTGGGGGGAGGCGCGCGCGTAGTGGGCATCGGCGACGCCGACAATTACCCACCTCTCGGGGTGCGCGGGAAGCCTCGGGTCGGCGGGGTGATCCTGGACGTCGAGCGCATCCTCAGCCTGCGCCCCGATCTCGTGGTGGGGGTGGCCAGCCTGCAGCGGGCCCAACTGGAGCGGCTGATCCGTGTGCGCCTTCCCGTGCTGGCGGTGGAGGCGCACAGCCTGGAGGAGATGCTGGCGCAAATCACGCTATTGGGGCGCGTCACAGACTCGCGCCCGGCTGCGGAGCGAGGGGTGGGGCTGCTGCGCGCTCGGATCGACGCGGTCGGCCGCGCGGTGCGTAGGCTCCCGCGTCCCCGCGTGTATGTGGAGATCTGGGGTGAGCCGCCTCAGACCGCCGCCCAGGGGACCTTCATCGACGACCTGCTCCGCCGCGCTCGGGGGACGAACCTCTTCGCCGATCTCCGAGGGTGGCCGCAAGTTTCTCCCGAGGCCGTGCTCCGGCGCAACCCGCAGGTGATCCTTCTGACCTACCCCGGGACGCGGTCCCTCGTCCGCCGCGCCGGATGGGCGCGGGTAGACGCCGTGCGGCGCAGGCGGGTCTACGAGCTGGATCCGGACCTAGTCTCCCGTCCCGGACCACGCCTGGTCGATGGCCTCGAGCTGATTGCCGTCCGCCTGCACCCGGAGGTCGTCCCGTTGCCGTCGCCTACCCCCAGGCCGCGATGATCGATCTCGCCGGCGTCACCGTGACCATGGCCGCCGCCCGTCAGCACGCCGTGACGGCCCTCGAGGACGTCACGCTGCGCGTCGAGGCGGGTGAGCTCGTCGGCGTCATCGGTCCCAACGGCGCGGGAAAGACCACGCTGCTGCGGGCCATCAGCGGGGTGGCGCCGCTGCGCGCCGGCAGCGTGAGAGTGGACGGGCGTGAAGTCGGCACACTGCCCCCGCGAGAACGGGCCCGATTGGTCGCCGTCGTGCCACAGGTGGAAGGTCCGCCCGCGGGTTTTACGGTGCGGGAGGCTGTGGGGATGGGCCGGACGCCGCACCTGGGGCGGTGGGGGGGAGGGGGCCCGGGAGACCGCGCCGCGGTCACCCACGCGCTGGGCCGCACGCGGCTCGCCGGGCTGGAGGGTCGTCTCGTGGAGACGCTCAGCGGCGGCGAGCGCCAGCGCGTCCTCATCGCGCGGGCCCTGGCGCAAGAGGCCCGCGTCCTGCTGCTCGATGAGCCCACCGCGCACCTCGATGTGGCCGTGCAACTGGAGATCATGGAGCTGCTCGCTACCCTCACCCGCACGGGGTTGACGCTGGTCGCCGCCCTGCACGACCTCAACCTGGCGGCGGCGTTCTGCCCCAGGGTCGTGCTCCTGCATCGCGGCCGGCTGGTGGCCGACGGTCCGCCCGAGGCGGTGCTGACCGGAGGGGCGCTCGCCCCCGTGTACGGCGCGGAGTTCCTGGTGCGTCCGCACCCTGGCGGCGGGCGGCTCCTGGTGACGGTCGAGAGCAGGAGGGACTCTGGAGGTGGAGGAAGTCGCTCAGCGGTCATGGGAGGTGGGGCAGCGGGCCGGCCGATCGTGATCGCCATCGACGGCCCGATGGGGTCGGGGAAGTCCACGGTGGCGCGCGCGGTGGCGGGCCGATTGGGCTACCGCTACATCAACACCGGGGCGATGTACCGGGCCGTCGCGCGTGAGGCGCTGCGGCGCAGCCTCGATCCGCGCGACGGAGAGGCGTTGGGGGCCCTGGCGCGATCGCTGCCGATGGAGTTCATCCCGTCCGCAGACGGAGAGCGGCTGCTCGTGGCTGGCCAGGACGTGACGGACGCCCTCCGTGAGCCGGCCGTCTCGGAGGCGGCCTCCATCGTCAGTGCGCACCCGCCGGTGCGCGAGGCGCTCGTGGCGCGGCAGCGGGAGATGGGTGGCCTGGGCGCCGTGGTGATGGAGGGGCGGGACATCGGCACCGTGGTCTTTCCTCAGGCGGAGGTGAAGGTGTTTCTCAATGCCACGCCGCAAGAACGCGCCCGGCGTCGCTTTGAGGAACTGCGCGGGATGGGCGCGGCCGTGGACTTCGAGGCGTTGCGCGCCGCCGAAGAGGCGCGCGACCAGCGCGACGTGGAGCGGGCACACTCGCCGCTGCGGGCGGCGGCGGACGCCGTCGTCGTCGACACCACTGGCAAGACCGCCGAGCAGGTGGCCGACGAGGTCCTGGCCCTGGCGCGGCGGCGCCTCGAAGAGGAGCCCGCTTGATGTGGTACCGGTTCACCCGCTGGTATTTTGCGGTGTGGTTCGGCCGGCAGTTTGGCTTCCGGGTGGACGGAAGAGAGAACGAACCGGCGCCGCCCTTCATCGCCATCTCCAACCACAACAGCGCCGTCGATATCCCACTCGTGGCCATCGCCCTTCGTGCTCAGGTGTCCTTCATGGCCAAACAGGAACTGATGCGCGTGGCAGCCGTGCGCGCGTGGGTGCGATCACTGGGGGGAATCTTCGTCAAGCGGGGAGAGGCCGATCGGGCCGCGGTCCGCGCCGCGCTGGCGGTCCTCCGCCGCGGCGGTGTGCTCGGCCTCTTTGCGGAAGGGACGCGCAGCCCGGACGGCCGCTTGATCCCCTTTGAGGAGGGCGCCGCCTACTGGGCCCTGCGCGCCGGCGTGCCGGTCCTCCCCATCGCCATCGCCGGCAGCCACCGCACCATGCCCCATGGGGTGAAGTGGCCGCGGCGCTCGCCCGTGATCGTGCGCATCGGCCCACCCATCAGCGTGCCCAGGGTCGAGGGTCGCCTTCCGCGGGAGACCATCATGGAGTGGACCCGACGTTTCGAACAGGCGGTGGCAGCGCTGCTGCCGCCCGATCAGCAACCGGCGCCGGCGCCGATCAGGACGCCGGTGCCAGCACCTCCAGCGCCTGCGGGATCACCGTAAAGCTCACCGGCACCGTTCCCGCCAGCTCCCCATCTCCCTGCACCGCCAGCGGCGCCGCGCTGGCGATCGTGACGGCCGAGGCGGTGGCGACCTGCACCTTGGGGTGGCCGACGTGCCCGCCGGAGAAGGTCTTGGGCAAGAGCCGCAGCACCTCGCCCTTCGTCACGTCGCCGATGAGGACGACCTCGAACCGTCCGTCGTCCGGAGCGGCGCCCGGGCAGAGCTTCATCCCCCCGGCGGCGCGGTGGGAGTTGCCCACGGCCACCATGAAGAGGCGCTGCCGGCGCGGCACCCCGTCCAGCGTGACCGCCATCTCGGTGGGGTTGTAGGCCACCAGCATCTTCAGCACCCCGGCGATGTACATCACCGGGCCGGGGAGAGGGCGCGGCCAGTCGTTGACCTGCCGCGCCACCTCCGCGCCGAAGCCGACCATCCCGATGGTCAGGAAGTGGAGGTCGTTCATCCGTCCCACGTCGATGCGCCGCCTGCTGCCTCGCAGCAAGGCATCAACGGCGGCGGCCGTGTTCTTGGGGAAGCCGAGCACCGCGGCGAAATCGACCCCCGTGCCCGCCGGCACGACCCCAAGCGCGGGAGGGGCGGAGGCGCCGATCGCACCGGCCCGGAGGATCCCGTTGGCCGCCCAGTGGGCCGTGCCGTCCCCGCCGACGGCGAGGATCACGTCGTAGCCCTCGCGCGCTCCCGCCTCCGCGTGCTGCACCGCCTGGGGGCCCGCACCGGTGGCGTCGGTGATCTGCCATCCCGCGGCGATGAAGCGGGGGCGCACCGCCGGCCAGACTTTGCCGGCGCGCCCGCCCCCGGCGGCCGGGTTGATGACGGCGAGGGCGCGCACCCTCAGCCCCGCCCGCTCTGGCGGAGGTGCGCCATGGCGAAGTTCTCGCTGCCGCAGCTGGCCATCGCCGCGGAGGCAGAGAGGTCCAGGCAGAGCGCTGCGGCGGCGACGATCTGCGCCAGCCGGTAGGCGCTGCCGGGGCCGTTGCAGCGCAGCAGTGAGAGGTAAGCCTGCGCGTGCGGCAGCCCGGTCCCGCCGCCGACCGTTCCCACCTCCATGCCCGAGAAGCGAATCGCCAGGTGCACCCCCTCGGGCGTGCGCTCGAGGCTCTCGTGGGCCATGCTGCTGGTGCCCACCATCCCCAGATCCTGTCCGGTGGCGGCGAAGAGGGCGGCGATGGCGGAGGCGGGGGTGAAGGCCATGGACTGCATGTCGCTGGCGTGGCTGCCGTGCAGGCCGGCGTGCTCGAGCGCGGCCAGATCGTCGGCGCTGGTGCGCAGGACCCGGCGCAGCGAGTCGTCGGAGATGGTGGCCTCGGCCAGGACGGTCTTGCCGTGTCCGCCGCCAATGAAGTACTGCGCGCTGGGCTTCTTGTCGCCGCCCATGTTGGCCTCCAGGAAGAGACGGACCGGGTGGATGCCGGTCTCGGGCGGGAAGCGCTGCAGCACGAACTCGTGGTTAAGGACGTGGGAGTTGCGGGTGATCATGTTCGGTCCACAGGCCTCCCCCGTGGTGTAGCGGTAGAGGAGGTGGCAGGTGGGCCCGATGACGTGCCTGTCCACCTCCCAGAGGCGGGCGTGCCGGCTGAGGCGGGCCACGCCGCCGATCTGCTGCGCTGCCAACGGGTTCTTGGGATCGGCCAGCCACGCGCGCATCGCCGGGACGTGATCGGCGACCCAGCGGGAGAAGATCACGGCCTCTTCGGTCGTGCGGAAGACGAAGGCCGAATCCCGGGTCATCCGGTCGGCCAGGACGAAGGTGCGCACGCCGCCGTTGGCCCCGGTGGCGGTGATCCCACGCAGCATCGAAGCGGAGAGGCCGCCCTCGGTGTGGGCCAGCGGGATGAAGAGATCCTCAGTGGCCCGACTCTCCTCAACGATGCGGCCGTCGTCGGCGCCCACCGCGTACCGGCCCAGCGAGAGGCGCAGCGGCCCGACGACCGCCACGGGGATGACCATGTGCGCGGTCAGTGCCTCCTGCGCGCCCGCGTACGTCTCCGCCGAGTGCGGCCAGGCGAAGACGAAATCGTGATCGGCGCTCCACTGGGGGAGGTCGCGGACGGCGTGCTGGCGTTCGGCGATCTGCTCGGGTGTGTTCTTGCGCGGCCAGAGCCGGCGCTCGGCGGGGGCTGTGGGTGAGGGCTGCTTGGGCCGGCGGCTCACGCGGGCGCGGGGCGCGTCTGGGTCCCGGGATGACAGAACATCGTCAGGAGACAGCCGAAGCAGCGCGGCAACGCCAGACCTCCGAGGTGCAGGGTCGTGCGCGGCTGCGGTCCCTCCGGCGTCTCGTCCGGACCGCGCTCGGAGGCCTGGCGCGATCGGTCGGGAGGTCGCTCGTCCGGCGGCTTCCCGCCGCTGGTGAGGCCGATGCGTGCGCTGAAGGCGTCGATCTCCTCCCATAGGCGGGCGAGAAACGCGTCGCCGTCCAGGCCGACCGCCGCGCAGTCGGATCGCAGCCGGTCGTACATCGCGTGCATGATCCGGTAGAGCTCGTCCCGCATCTCTACGAGCGCCTTGAGCCGGGCCGCCTCCATCTTGGGGATGTTGCGCCGCAGGTAGTGCTCGGCGAAGGCCTGGTGGCGCGACTCGTCCACGATAATCCTGGCCGACATCCGGCCGAAGAGCGCCTCGCCCTGCGCGTCCGACCACCACTGATAGAAGAGTTTGGCGAAGAGGTCGCTGATGAGGATGCCCCAGACCCAGTCGGCGCGGTCCCCGGTGCTGCGCAGGCGGTGATGATACCGTAGCATCTCCGGCAGCTGGCGCAGCCCGAGGGGGTGGTAGCCCAGCGTCTTGTACAGCCGGGTGAGGGCCTCGAAGTGGCGGGCCTCGTCCATAATGAAGGAGGAGAGGTACAGCTGAGCGGTGGTCTCACCCGCCTCCATCAGCTGCGGCAAGATCCCCGCCGCGCCCACCATGGCCGTCTGCTCCCCCAGATAGACCGGGGTGAGCATGTTCGCGAGGGCTTCCTTCTGGCGCGGCGACATGGGCATCTCGCCGCTCCAATCCAGGTCGCGGGAGGTCCACTGCATCTTCGCCGCCTTGTGGAAGAGGTTGAGCAGGAGGTCCTCTTCCAGGTCGGGGAAGATGCGGACGACGCCCCTGATGCCGGAACTGCGCTTTGGCGCGTTCATAGGCCGCGACGCGAGGTCGCTAGAGGGGATTATACGGGAAAACGAAGGGACTGTCCGTGCTCTGCTATCGTATGGGCCGATGGGACCTGCAAAAGGCGATCTCCTCAGCGTGGAGGTCCTGGCCCCGCCGCTGGCCGCCTGGACTCCCGGGCGCCTCCGGGAGTGGTCGCAGGCCCGGGAGGAGTATTACCGCCTCTTGCAGCTCCTCGATGGCCTCTCCGAGCGCTTCCGCGGCCGCATCGTCATCTATCTGGTGGACCCCTTCTCGCTGCAGGGGTTGTTCAAGGTCGCGCGGTACCGCATCCGGCGTTTCCCCACGTTCGTCGTCGGCGGTCGTGACAGGTACACCGGCTGGGCCGTCGAGGAAGTGGCAGACCTCATCCGGAAGAAACTGGATCAGCGATGATACGGATTCTGACGGTCTGCTAAGATGCTCTTGGCGCCAGACCTGAGAGGAGTTCGCTCGCAACGGATGGAGATTATCGTCGCCAAACACATGGGATTTTGCGGCGGGGTCCGGCGCGCCGTGGAGATGGCCGCCGGCGCCGCCAAGGGCGCGGACGGGCCCGTCTTCACCTGGGGCCCGCTGATCCACAACCCCCAGGTGGTGGACCGGCTGGAGGCCGGCGGCGTGCAGGTGACCGAGCGCCTGGACGAACTGCGCGGCGACGCCTTCGTGGTCTCCGCCTACGGCGTCGAGCACGCCGTCCTCGACGAGGCCAAGGCCAAGGGCATGCGCATCGTCGACGCGACCTGTCCGGTCGTCATCCGCGCCCACTCGCTGGCCTACAAGCTGGCCGAGGAAGGATACCAGCTGATCGTCGTCGGCGATCACGGCCACCCCGAAATGGTCACCCTCAAGGAGGTCCTCGGCGACCGGGTCACGATCGTGCACACGCGCGAAGAGGCTGCCGCGGTGAAGCTGCGGGGCCGGATCGGCGTGCTCTCTCAGACGACGCAGTCCCTGGAAAACTTCCGCCAGATCGTGGCCGACCTGGCCGTGCGGACGAAGGAGCTGAAGGTCCTCAACACCCTCTGCCCGGCGATCACCGTCCGTCAGGAGGACGTCGAGAAGATGGTGGACGAGGTGGACGCCTTCGTCGTCATCGGCGGCCACGGCTCCAGCAACACCACCCGCCTGGCCGAGCTCAGCCGCGCCCACAGCCTCCGTACCTATCACATCGAGACGCCCGAGGAGCTCGACGCTGCCTGGTTCGAGGGCGTGGAGAAGGTCGGCGTCACCTCCGGCGCCTCGACGCCCGACTGGATGATCACCCAGATCCTCCACCGCCTGCAGGAGATCGGAGACGCTCAGCACTGAGCCTTCCGGTCGTCGCCATCGTCGGTCGCCCCAACGTCGGTAAGTCCGAACTCTTCAACCGTCTCATCCGCCGCCGCCTGGCCATCGTCGAGGAGACCCCCGGGCTGACCCGCGACCGCCTCTACGCGGAGACGGAGTGGTCGGGCCGTTCCTTCACCCTCGTCGATACCGGCGGGCTCATCTCCGGACGGGCAGAAGCCCTCGCCGCCGACGTACGCCGGCAGGCCCTGCGCGCCGTGGAGGAGGCGGATCTGCTGCTCTTTGTGGTCGACGCGCGGGCGGGTCTGCTCCCCCAGGACGCTGAAGCGGCGGAGGTGCTACGGCAGGCGCGCCGTCCGGTGCTCCTCGTGGCGAACAAGGTGGACGATCCCAAACATGAGAGCGGCATCTACGAGTTCGCGGCGTTGGGGCTGGGGGATCCGCTCCCGGTCTCGGCGCGGCACGGCCGGGGCACGGGCGACCTGCTGGACGAGGTGGTGGCGCTGCTCCCGCCGCCCGGCGAGGCGCCGCAGGAGGGCGGGGCGACGCGCGTGGCGGTGGTGGGACGGCCGAACGTCGGCAAATCCTCCCTGGTGAATGCCATTTTGGGGACGGACCGCGTGCTGGTCGCCGATGAGCCGGGGACCACCCGCGACGCGGTGGACACCCATCTCACCATCGCCGGGCGGCCCTTCGTCTTCGTCGATACCGCAGGCCTCCGCCGCCAGGCCAGGGTGGAGGATCGGATCGAGTACTTCAGCGTCACCCGCACCCGCGCCGCGCTGGCGCGCGCCGACGTGGTTGTGCTGGTCCTCGATGCCTCCGCCGGCGTGGCCGACCAGGACCAGCGCATCGCCCGCGAGGTCAGCGACGCCGGGCGCGGGCTGATCGTCGCGCTGAACAAGTGGGACCTCGTCCCCACCGATACGCGAGCGCAGGACGGACTCGCCCGCCGAGTCGCGCACGCCCTCCGCTTTGTCGCCTACGCGCCGGTGGTGCGGATCTCCGCCAAGGAGCGCACCGGCATCGATGACCTTGTCACGGCGGTGAACCGGGTAGCCGACGCCTACGTCACCCGCGTGCCCACCGGGCCGCTGAATCGCGCGGTGGAAGAGGCCGAGAGCTCGACGCCCCCACCCGCCGACGCGCGCGGGCGCCGGCTCAAGATTCTCTATGCGACGCAGGCCCAAACCGCTCCGCCGACCTTCGTGCTGTTCGTGAACGATCCTCGCCTGATGCCACCGGCCTACCTCCGTTATCTCGAGCGCTCCCTTCGCCAGATCTTCCCGCTGGAAGGGACACCGATCCGTTTCGTCCTCCGCGCCCGAGGACCCAAGACCCGACCCACGTCCTGAGAAAGCAGGACCGCAGGTGGGTCCCACCAGGGACCCCTGACTCTCTTGCCGTCTCAGCAGCCGCCCAACCGGCTTCCCCATATCGCGCGGTCGTAAGCATCGGGACGCCGGGAACGTCATCATTCCTCGAGGCCGCCGGAGTGCTGGTCAGGCCTGATGAAATCCACGCACTTCTCTCTTGGGTCGGTCCCCGTCCCGAGGGAAACTCCATCCGCGTCGAGTTCCGCGCCGCCGGCGGTGGCGGTATTGACGGCGACATCGCCTGCCTGGTGACGATCGGAACGTTTCGGTTTTAGTGACGGCATCCAGAGCGTCGCCGTGGGCCGGATCAAATTGCGCGGGCTGGTCCCCGAGGGCGTCACGCCACTCGCGCAAGGCTCCACATTGTCCGTGCGGCTGCTGGCCGTGGACCGCGCAGGGCGGTCGGCGGCAGCGGTGCGCCAACGGGCGGCTCGCCTGACCAACTGGTCGGGGGACCCCCTGACCTTCGCCCGCTGGGTGGGCGATCCGTCCCTCGTGGCCACGCGATTCGCGGTCCTGGACGAAGCAGGCGCGCTTGCGGGATTCGGTTTCAGGGGGCTGGCATCAGCGGGGGAGGACGGGGCCATTGTCTTCGCCCTCCCGGCCAACGAGTGCCTGCCGCGCTAGGTGCTATACTCTGTGCAGACGTCGGGCCGTAGCGTAGCTTGGTAGCGCGCCTGAATGGGGTTCAGGAGGTCCGCGGTTCAAATCCGCGCGGCCCGACCAGCTTTAAAGGCAAAAGGGACGCGGGTTTCAGCCCATGTCCCCTTCTGTTTGCAGCGTCACGGTAGGGCAGTTAGAGCAGATCTGCTACAAATCTGCCCTCTGGGGTTTCAAAGGCCGCGGGGTACTCATGGTTTGGCTTTCTTGCGCCCCATTCGACTGAGAACGTCCTCAGGGGTTACAGCCTCAACACCAGTCGCGGTCTTGATCTTCAGACGTTTTTTGAGAAGCCCCTGGTCATTTGTTACGAAGGCTGACGCTCCGGCGAGCGTCGCCTCGGTGAGATGAACGGCATCAAGCCCTTTGACGCCAAGGCTACGCAACCTTCGGTGAATCACCGCCGCCTCGGGGGATGCTGGCATCGACCAGATCATGGATCGGCGGTGAATCGGAGCGCGACCGGATGGCGGCCGGCCGCTGAGAACATAAATCAGAGTGGGTGCCGGTCTGAGCACACCACCGAAGAGTACGCTCAAGAGCCTCAGGCGCCTGTCACCTTTTGCTAATGGGGTGCTCGCCACTTCGGCAAGAACGTCACCGCTGACGAAGGCGTTAAGCTGGCCCTTCTGAATCAGACTCACAAAGTCGGTCGATCGCGGGTCGTCGAGCAGCCAGTCAATCGCGCTCGAATCAAGGGAAACATTCCACGCAGGCTGACACTTAGCCTCACTACAAAATCCGGTTCGTGTCAGCCGAGCGTATGTACAGTTTCATCGGCACCACCATGTCTTAACAACCTTTCGGCCACTCGGGCAGACGCTTCCTCTTCCCTGCCAGGGATGAGATGAGCATACGTCTGCATTGTGAAGGCCGCCGTACTGTGCCCAAGGCGCTCTTGCACGACCTTGAGCGGAGTGTCGACCAACAGCAGGTAACTCGCGTGACAGTGCCGCAGGTCGTGGAACCTGATCCGAGGGAGCTTCGCCTTCTTCAGCACCCGAGGCAGATCCCGCTGAGCGATATTGTGCGCGTGGTGAGGCTTTCCGTTCCCCTGGCAAAAGACTAGATCGAGGTTTTGATACCCAGTCCCGAGGAGCCTCCGGGCTTCTTCCTGTTCGGTGCGGACCTGCAGGAGTTGTTCGACTAGCACGGGCGGGAGGGAAAGGAATGGTACTCGGCCAATCCTAGAAGGGCCAAAACCCCCGATGACACCCGGTTTCTGGCTACTAGGAAGGGTCTCTAGAACCCGCCAACTCCATGACACGTTTCATAGCAGGCGGGCCTGGAAAGAAGGATGTTAGGGCATGACCTCGAAGGAAGCATCGTGCCTACAGTGACTAATCTGCCACGGAACATAGAGGAGCTCCTGCGCCGTAAGGGTTCTTACTCGATGACCCCTGAGCAGCGCAAAGAGCTCGGCTTTCGGGTCCTCCATGAGCTGGCAGGCAGCTTCAAGGGAGACTCGCAAGCGATGATTGATGCCCTCGATCCCTCGCGCGATAGGGGGTAATGAAAGCAAGGTACCTCCACTTTTTGGATCGGAACCCACTAGAGAACCCAATCTACCTCGACACTGACATTCTGGCCTTTACCTTTGGGGTAGATGCTGGGTGGTCTACCCCAACCGACAAGTCGATAGGCGAGAGCTGCAAGAACTTCCTAGCCCGAACAGTCTTGGAGGACGTTGTCACCGCAACATCATTGCATGCCCTAGCGGAATTGAGAGTGGCAATCTCTATTGGAATGTACAAGGCTCTTGCAAAGAGCGCGGGTCTTGGGAATTCGGCGAAAGTGGCTTATGCTCAACGACCCGAGTACATGAAGGACGTCCATGCTGAGATCGAGAGAATTGAACAATTGATCACTCGGCTCCCGAACCTCGTGATTCTGGAAACTCCGATTGACGGGGAGGCTTTGGAAAGGGCAATCGGTTTAGCATTCCAGTACAATGTGGAGCCGGGAGATGCGATTCATCTTAGCCCGCCTTTGCGTCCCCACACTGGGGAAATCCAGGCAGGTAGCCTAAAAGGTAAGTCTCTCCAGGTGGGGAATCGCCGCTACAAGTCCTGCTACAAACACGCGCCGACACACCAGGGGAAAAGGGGGTAGACGGGCGTACGGGAGGGGAAAGCGACAGGGGAAGAGGAGCAGAAAGCCCCCACAGGATGGGACAAACTGACGCACCGCTGCACAGCAGGTGAAACCGTAAAGGCAAATGGGGTTCAGGAGGTCCGCGGTTCAAATCCGCGCGGCCCGACCAGCTTACGTTACGCCCACGGCGGGACCCTCTGAATTGCGAGATTCCCCTCCGAAGAATACCGAGATCATTTCAAGAGTCTTCCTTTTCGCCGTTGCGCTCTTCCTGCTCTTCTCCCTGACCGCTGGTGCCGCTCCCGCGGGACGGTTCTTTCTTGAAGGGGACGGAACAGTCCATCTCGTCAATCGGGCGGGGTCGGGCGGCGCCGTCACGTATCGAACGCCGAGCGGCGAGTATCCAGAGCCAGCGCACAGGAGGATCAACCAGATCTTCGGCGTTTCTCCGAAAAGCTCACAGGGGATCGCCATCCGGCTCATTGCCCTCCTCGACTATCTCCAAGATCACCTGGGGGGAGGGAAGATTACGATCATCTCGGGCTACCGGAGCCCCACCTACAATGAAGGGCTCCGGAAGCAGGGCCGGCTCGCGGCGCGGACGAGCATGCACATCGAGGGGATGGCCGCCGACATCGAGATGGATGGGGTCGGGGGCCGGGGGCTCTGGGAGTTCGTGCGGCGGCTCAACTGCTGCGGGGCCGGCTACTATCACGGGAAGGAAATTCACGTTGATGTCGGCCCGAGCCGGTTTTGGGACGAGACGTCGACTGGCGTGGAGCGGGACCTCGGAGCCCGAAACAAGCTCGTCCTTCTTCGCACCGATTGGGATCTCTACCGGCCGGGCGAAGATGTGCGCATGACGCTGGGCCGGATTACCGACTATCCAATCGGCGTTCGTCGCGACGGACAGTTGATCCATGCCGGCCAGGAGGTCGCCCGCATTCGCTTGGACAACGCTCGGACCGATTGCCTCGTCATTCCGAACCGCGCGGCCGCGTTCTTAATCTGGAAGATACCGAACCAAATGACCCCCAAGGAGAAGTCTCAAATCTGGATTTCGTTCTGTCACAAACCCTTTCCGGAGATGCCGGAGAGGATTGACTCAAACCCACTTTCAATTAAGTAAGCGGGTCATGGGCAGTGGCGCTCGGTCAGCGTACGGGGGTGGTTGGTGTGGCCGGTGATGACCGTTATGCGGCGGTCAGGCAATACTCGCTCGCTGGCATCCTCGGGGTGTGGACGGCAGCCGCCCTGCCGATGGGCATTCTTGCATGGATCGTCGCTCCCTGGCTCAGCACCCAACTCGGCGGCAATGAGCCACTGGCCCAGCGCTGCTGATCTGCATCACCGCGGGACTCGTCTGACAATTCGTGCTGGTGCTAATCCTCACCAGAGCCGGTGGCCGCCTACACGGAGGATAGGGCGGGGCCGGCTGCGCGTCAGCGTTCGTGATACGGGCCCGGGCATTCCTCCCGAGAAGATCTCGCGGCTCTTCATTCCCTTTGAGCGATTGGGGCTGCAAAAGAGCGAGGTGGAGGGAACCGGGATCGGGTTGGCGCTGTCCAAGAGCCTCGTGGAATTGATGGCCGGGGGCATCGGAGTAGAGAGCCGGGTGGGGGAGGGGAGTACCTTTTGGGTGGAGTTTCCTTTGGCTGAACGGTCGGTTGCCACCAGCGTTTTCTGAGTAGGAGCTTTCATGGGAGTTGTCAGGAAGATTTCCCCGCGTCGACGAGTGTAGGAATCGATCGCCCGCCGTCGAAGAGAACCGCATTCCATCGCTTCAGTCATAACAAGCTCGTAAGGTCGTCCGTCCATACTGGGCAGCCTGACTGCCGCGGCTGCGCTACGGGGCCCGGAGGCAGACATGGTCAGAGGATCCCTCTTGATCAGTCTGGGAATGGGTGCCGCCTTCGGCGCCTTGATCCCTGCTGTAGGTCTGCCGCCGCCGGGGACCGACCTGCCAAAGGTTGCCCTTTCTGCGGCGACCCGGTCAGCAGCCGTCCTTCGCCCCGCCGTGACATCGGTCTCCTCATCGAGATGCGCGACGTATGGCTTGGTCGCCTGATCGCTGCGCCGCGCGACATGGACGCGATGGAAGCTCTCGTCCGCGCCCAGCGCTTTCTCGGCGCCAACAACCCCCGCGCCCTGAGACGCCAGGCGGAGGATTATGTGCGGGCGGCGGCCGGCCGCACCACGCATGAGGAGCACTTCACCCCCCAGGCGTTGCGGTTGCTGGCCCTGGCCGATCTCCTTGCGGCCACCCAGATCGAGGGTGAGGGCGCAGCCCGATCAGAGCCGGCAGGAGCGCCCCGGAGGCCGAGTCCTCGCGTCCCGAAGGCCCGGGTGATCTTAGCGGTCAGGCGACCGCCGACCGCCGTGGCCGTCAACCCCGTGACCCTGCACTCGCTGCCCAGCAGGACCTCGCTGATGGCTGCACCCGCCTCGACCCTGACGGGGCTGCTGAGAGAGGGGCGTCGCCTCTACGCTGCGGGCTGGTATGGACCGGCCCTGGCGCGCTTCCGCGAGGCGACGAGGCGGGCTCCCCAGTTCTCCCTCGCCTACCTGTGGTGGGGCCGCGCGGCGTATAGAGCCTCCAGATTTCAGGAGGCTCGTCGCGCACTGATCCGCGCTTCCGATCTCGCCGGCGACACTGAACCCGGCCGGCAGGCCCGCGCGCTCCTCCGGACCCTCAGCGCGGCCGAGCTGCCCGAAGAGTAGCCTCAGCCCTCTCGTCTGGGTAGCTAGGCCGTGTCCGTTGACCCCAACTGTGTCTAGCCGCAGACTGAAAATCTCTCATGCGCGGCCTCGGGGTGGGCGGCTTGCAGCACCGGGAGATCTCCATTGGCTGGTCACTCGCGGCAGCGGTGGCGGTCGGAGGCGCCCTGGGTCTGACACTTCCGATTATCGTCTCCCCGCCCCCCAAGCAGCCCCCTGCCGTGGCCACCGCTGGCGTCGAAGCGGAGAGAACCCCGGCATCCATCGTCCGTCTGCATTACGGGCTGTTGGTGGATCTGCGCGACCGGGACCTGGGGCGCCTGCTCGAGGCCCCGGCGGACTTCGAGGCGATGGACAGCCTCGTCCGTATCCAGCGTCATCTTGCCGCGGACAACCCCACATTGCTGCGCTCTGCCGCCGCGGTCTACGCCAGAGCGCTGCGGGATGGCAAACACACTGGGGAGCACCTTACGGCCCCGGCGATGCGGCTGCTGCTGCTGGCCAATCTCCTCGCCGCCACGCAGATTGAGACTCAGCGGAATACTCTGGGGCCCGTGAATCGCGCACCCTCCTTGACTGTCCGGGCCGGGTTGCCACTCCAGCCTCCTCGACGCGTGACAGGGCCCCTTGAGCCTCGCTCGAAGGTCGTCCCGCACGATGGGTACTTTCTCGTTCTCTCGGCTCCGCTGACAATTCAGCAGGCGCAGGTCAATGGAAGCGCGCTGGCCTCCGCCGGGATTCTCCCCCTCCTCCGGCGATTCGGGGATGGGCGAGTGCAACTGCAGGTAGGCGCCTTTGCGTCGAAGGCGAACGCAGATGCGCTGGCCGCGCGGGTGCGGCAGGGTGGTCGTGGCGTGGAGGTGTCAGTCGTGACCGGGCCGCGGGAGAGCGCCATTGTGCATGTAAATCCCACTCCGTCGCCTGCCGCCGGTCCAACCCCCGCGGGTCGGGGCGCCACTTTCGACGATCTGATGACATGTGGGATCCGGCTGTATGGAAACGGGTGGTTGGGACCGGCCCTTGGCAGTTTTCGCCGCGCGACGGCCGTGAGGCCAACCTCCGCGCGCGCCTACCTCTGGTGGGGCCGGGCCGCGTTCAAGGCCTCGCGCCCTCGGGAGGCGCGGCGCGCCCTGGAGCGAGCGGTCGCTCTCTCTGGGGATTCCGGCGTCGTACAGGAGGCGGAGTCGTTGCTGCAAATCATCCGCGTCACGGTCTCAGCCCCGACGCCACTCGGAACAGACTAGAACCGACCTCCCCCCAGAGCCACTGCCCGCCGCACAAAGCGCCCCCTTTTTGGGGAAAACCAATACGCCGTGGCAATCGCTGCCTCTCCGCAAGGCTCTGAGAGGAGGACTCTCTCGGCGTGAGACTTCCCGGTGCCGCGCTGCTGGTGGTGGTAGCACTGGCCCCTTTAGGCCTGGGGGCTTCTCGTATCTTTGTCGCGGACTTGGGAGGGGCGAACGCAGTCCCGCCCGTGGGCACCCAGGCGCGAGGACAGGCACTCTTTCAAGTGAACGCACAGGAGACGGCGCTCGGCTACCGCCTATTCGTAGCGAACATCGAGTTCGTCCAGTCGGCGCACATCCATCTTGGGGCCGCCGGGGTGAACGGGCCAGTCGTGGTGCCGCTCTTCGGCGGGCCGACGACTCCAGGCCGTACAGACGGGCTCCTGGCCAGCGGGACGATTACTGCCGCCAGCTTGTCAGGGCCGCTTACAGGCCGGACGCTACGCGCTTTGTTGCAAGCCCTTACGGCCGGGACGGCGTACGTGAACGTCCACACGAACCGCTACCCCGCGGGGGAGATTCGCGGCCAGATCCGCTAGCGGGACTTAGAAGCGAGGGTTGTCGTACCAGCGATTTGCCCGACAGAGCGCGGCTCGGATTTGGGGAGAAGCGCAGGTTTTCATGCAGGTTTTTGGGCAATTTTCGGCCGGCTTCTAGGGCGGGAAGGCGAAGCGGGCGGGGTCGAAGCGCAGTTCGAACTCCTGCAATTGGCCGAAGCGTTGCCCCTGCCGGATGAGTCTTAGGGGTCGAACGATGAACATGACCACTCTCGTCCGTGACACCCGCGAGAATGCGTAGGCGCGAGTCAGGACTGCACCCGAACTAATTCGTTCGAGGTGCAGAGGGGGATCAGCGCGGGGAAGGCGCGCGCGAGCTCCTCGTCGGCCACCGGCCGCACGCGCTCGCCCTGGACCAACAGGCGGACGTTCACCAACACATACCCTTCCAGGGTGAGCAGGCTGCGATTGGCCAGCTCCAGGCGCATCACCGTGTAGGCTGCCGCCGCCTCGCGATGCATGCGTCGTTCCTCAGCATTGGGAACCCAATCGTGATAGTAGGGGGACGCGATCAAACCTGGCGTTACCCACACGACCGTCACGGTGATAAAGCCTCCGCTTCGCGCGCGCGCACGACACCACCTTCGAGGCGCCGTGGCTATCACAGGCGTGGGAGCAATGTTGAGAGGGGTTGCCAGATTACGAGCGAATGGAGGTGCCATCACCCGAACTGGGATTTGCGGGAGGACTTCCATGAAGCGCGTTGCTCCGCTGCTCGCTGCGCTGATGATGCTGGCCGCGCCGGTGACCGCGCTCGCGTTTACGCCGCGTGCTGGTGGCCAGGTCATCGTCAGCGAGCCGATCGCCGACGACCTCTATGTTGCGGGCGGATCGGTGGAGGTCTCCGGGACGGTCGAGGGGGACGTCGTCGCGGCAGGCGGGAGCGTGACGGTCAGCGGCTCAGCGAACGGAGGCATCCTGGCCGCCGGCGGCACCGTGAACCTGTCCGGGGCTGTAGGACGCAGCGTGCGGGCGGCGGCGGGCACGCTCACCGTGCGGAGCCGCGTGACGGCCGACGCGCTGCTGGCCGGGGGCACCGTAGAGGTGCAGCGTGATGCGGAGATCGGCCGCGATCTGCTGGCGGCGGGCGGCAACGTTACCGTGACCGGTGGGGTCAGACGCAACGCGTTCTTCAGCGGCGGCGCCGTGGTCATAGGCGGAAGCATCGAAGGAGACGTCACGGTCGAGGCGGAACGCCTCACCGTGCTCTCGTCTGCGCGCGTGGGGGGCCGCCTCCGCTACCGGACCAGCCAGCCGGCGGAGATCCAGAGCGGCTCGCAGATCGCCGGCGGGACGGAGCAGCTGCCGGCGCGCGCCCGCCCCCGCAGCGCCTTCCGCGCGTTTCCCTTCGTCCTCGCGTGGCGCATGACCGAGGCATTGTGGCTCCTGGTCCTCGGGCTCGTGCTGCTCGTCATCGCCCCCCGCGCGGTCAGTGTGGTCTCCGACCGGATCCGCCACGGCTTCGGGTATAGCCTCCTCGTCGGGTTCATTCTGGTCATCGTGCTCCCGGTGGCGGCGGTGATCGCGGCCTTGACCTTCCTCGGCATCCCCGTCGCGGCGCTGCTCCTCCTGCTCTACCTCGCCACGCTCCTGGCCGCCCAGATCTTCCCGGCGGCCTGGCTGGGACGATGGCTGCTCGGCCGTGTCGCCCGCTCCGGTGCCGAACCCTCAGCGTACCTGGCCCAGATCGTCGGGACCATTCTCCTCATCTTGTTCATCGCGGTGCCGTACGTGGGATGGGTGGTGCGCCTCGTGGCGGTCCTTCTCGGGGTGGGGGCCCTCTGGGCCGCCATCTGGGCCACGCGCCAGCCGGCTTCTCCCATGGCCGCCTCCTAGACAGATCGTGGACGAGGTCCGCTACCGCAAAGGCACCTACTTTGATGAGGAAGCGGTCTGGGATGACGCCTTTCAGTCGATGGACCAGATCGTCCAGGCGGCGCGGGCGCTGGAGCGCGCCGGGTTCGTCGTCCGTGAGAGCGCGGAAGGGCGCGACGCTTACCTGATCGTCAAGGACATCACCGCTGCCGATCTGGCCTTCGCGGTCTCCCGGGAGCACCGCCAGGTGGAAGAAGGCCGCTAGCTGTAGTTCCCAAATAGGTTGTTGACACGGTTGCCTTCCAGAAGCGAAGTGGAGCGCGGTGACAGGACTCGCTCTGGGAGGCTGCCGTGGCTCATCGCAATGCCAAACTCACCCCATTG
>Ga0187892_10000354_pt1 | contig 121818 bp, 113 predicted proteins | sample MA1701073metaG_FD_139345 | JGI IMG/M metagenome (GOLD analysis project Ga0187892, IMG submission 139345) | Bio-ooze microbial communities from a basaltic lava cave in the Kipuka Kanohina Cave System on the Island of Hawaii, USA - MA170107-3 metaG ... | reverse complement strand
TCGAACCTGCGACCCCCGGTTTAGGGGCGACGCGACCGAAGAGGGAGTGTCGCCGTGCTCTATCCAGAATTAGCAACCAGAAATGCGCCCGGCGGGATTCGAACCTGCGACCCCCGGTTTAGGAAACCGGTGCTCTATCCAACTGAGCTACGAGCGCGTCTAAGGCGAGATGGTAACCGCGGGAGCCGAGAACCCCAAGTCGTGTTCAAGTTCAACGCGTGCATTTCGTAATCGAAACAACAGTACACAGAAGCACAGGCAATCAGTGGAGGGTGTGTTCAGTTTTCGGGCGTTGCGCATGTTTCGTCCGGTGAATCGTAAGTCCTGCATTGTTGAGTTCCTACGTTTTTCATTCCTCCCTAACGGCTGATAAGCACACAGTGTCCTCGCCCCATGCCGGTACTCCCCTGATTACCGGAAACGAGCTGGGCGCGTTTCAATCATTCGGCAACACCGCGAATCCTATGCAGAGCCGCGAAGTGAAGGGGGAGGGTTCCGCAAACGATAACGATGGGGGCGACGTGCCGTCCCACGACGTTTTTGGATGGAGTGATAACCTTTGGGCGACTTGTGGAAGTCATTTCGTAGATTCCTCACGGCCGAGGAAGTGCCGCGCTGGTTCGGTCTGTCGGTAGTTCTCATTTACCTCGTGGGAATGGGGTCGATCGCGCAGTTCGGAATTTCCCAGGCGCGGCGAGAGACGGCCATCCGCTTCCAGGGCGACAGCCAATACGCGGTCAAACTCCTCGCCGATCGAATCGAAGCCATCGAGGGCGACCCGGCGGCCGACCGGGAGTGGTTGAGCGCTTGCCAGCGGGCATTGCGCGAGTTCGCGGCTAACGTCCCCTCCAGGTCCGTCCGCGTACTTGAAGGCCTCAACGTCATTGCCTCGGCCAATCCCATGGAAACGGGAACGACGATCGAGGGGCGTATTTCGGGTGCATCACTGGCCGGTGGCCTGGAAGTCGCCACGATTCCACCCGCAACATCCCAGGCTAGCGGCTCAGATGCGTGGCATCGACTCATTCGGGCGCCGCTCAACCCGGGGACCGAGGGCATGGGGGAGGAATCGGCCGCGTCTGAAGTCCTCCCAGCGAGTCCACCTCGTTGCCTGGAGGTCGTGTTGCCCCTTGAGCCGGTTGAATCAACAAGTCTCGTCGACCAGGCTCGATTGCTGGCTATCATCCTGGCCGTGTTGGGGGCGTTGTTCGTGGTCTATCGCTGCCTGCGAGAACAACTCCGCGGAGTTTCGAAGATCGCGAATCGCCTGGAGTTGCACCGCGATCGAATTGAGGATGACCTCGCCTCTTTGCGGATCGGCGACTCGCTCGACAGCGTTACCGCGGGCTGGAATGAACTCGTCGAGCTGACCGAACGCCTGCTCGCCACGGTCCAACGAACCGAGGCCAACGAGGAGCTATCCCGAGTTCTTCAACGATCCGGCGGCGGGGCGCTATCCGAGGCGCTCAATGCCCTCCCCGACGGGTTGATCTATATCTCCGACGAGGTCCGGTTCGAGTACGTCAACTCGGCGGCCTGCCGGTTGCTCGGGTGGAACGCCCAGGACGTAAAGACGATGACCCTGTCCGATGCACAAGGCAACGAACTGGGACAGAAGCTTCTGGAATTGATTCGCGGGGCGGCCCGACCGGAAGGAGATTTTGAAGCCCGTACCGAAGTGCTCGAAGCCGGCGACGATCAGGCTCAGGACCGCAGCACCTACCGCGTCTGGTTGATTCCCTTGCAACGGGCCCGTCACCACGGCGAATGCGTCGTGGTCATTCGGGACGTAAGCCAGCAGGTCCGCGCCGATCGTGCTCGCGAGGAGTTCATCGCTCAGGTCACCCATGAGCTGCGCACTCCGCTCACCAACATCCGCGCCTATACTGAGACCCTTTCCAGCGGCATGTTCGAGGACCCCAAGGTCATTACGGAGTGCTACAACGTCATCACCAAGGAGACGCGCCGGTTGTCGCGGCTGGTGGAGGACATTCTCAGCGTTTCACAGTTGGAGGTCGGCTCGATCGAGTTGCACGTAGACGGCGTGGACCTCAAGTCGCTGCTCAGCGACGGCATACGCGACGTTCGCGGCCTGGCTGATGAGAAGAACATCGATATCCAGCTTGTCCTGCCCGCCAAACTCGAACCGATCCGGGGTGATCGGGACAAGCTCGCCGTGGTCGTCAACAACCTCCTCGGCAATGCGATCAAGTACACGTCGGCAAACGGCAACGTGGTAGTCGGTTGCCAGGCCGCCGCCGAGGAAGTGGTGCTTACTTTCAAGGACAACGGCATCGGAATCGACCTCTCGGAGCACGCCAGGGTCTTCGAGAAGTTCCAGCGAGGCAGCAACCCGGAGGTGCAGAACGAGTCGGGAACCGGGATCGGGCTGTACACGGCGCGGGAGATCGTTCGCCGTCACGGAGGGGACATCGAATTGCTCAGCGAAAAGAACAAGGGTTCGACCTTTATGGTGCGTTTGCCGCATCGTGAGAGCCGCGCGGCGGCGTTGACGTCGGCGTAAGCGGCGGCCTGATTCCGGCGGAGTATCTCCATGGCGAAGATTCTGATAGCCGACGACGACGCACACATCGTCCGCGTTCTCTCCATGTGGCTCGGTCGCCACGGGCACCAAGTCGTGACGGCCAGAAACGGCGAAGACGCATTGGCGATGCTGGATCGCGCGCCGGTCGACCTGATCATCTCGGACATGAACATGCCGGTCGTCGACGGCGTGGGCGTGGTCAGGGCGGTGCGCGAGAAAGTCGGCGCGGCAATCCCCATATTGGTGTTGACGGCGCGGTGTGACCAGGATCGCCTCAACGAACGGCTTGGCGCGTACGGCGTCCGCGTCTATCCCAAGCCGTTCCTCCCATCGCAGTTGGTTGTGGTCATCAACCAACTGCTGGGCGTCTCGGCCTGTGAGGGTTCGCTGCCTTGAATCACTCAACGACTCAACAGGTAGTGCCGGCTCGCGGAATGCAGAATGGCGACGCCGTGCAATGTCTGAGCGACTTGCGGGTTGCACTGAAAAACCTGCGAGGTCCGCGGGACATCAGCGCGATGCTGCCGGCTCTTTCCGCGTCGATCGACCAGATGATGGCCGAGCACCAGGGGATGGCAGATGAGCTGCTCTGTCTATATGAGCAGCTCGGCATCGTCTTTGAGGTCACCCACAAGCTCGCCGGGGTGCAGAACGAATCCGAAGTCATCAACCTGTTTCTCGACAGCCTTCGCCGGAGTTTCGAGGAGCGTACCGTGTTCGCCGCGCGGCGACAGCGATCGGGCGGGTGGGCGCTGGATGGCACGGGAATGGTGGTCAAAGAGTGGCTGCTGGGGCTTCTTGATCGAGCGTGTGAGCGCCGCGCGGTGATCGTCGAGACCTCTCCGGAAGGGGCCATTCCCGGCGTCGTTGAATGTCGAATCCCGAATCGAAACCGTCGAATCGAATTGGCGAGCCTTCCCGGGCCTCATCCGTCGTTCGATTCTCGAGATGCGCAATCTGAGGCCATCGCCGAGGTCATGATCGCTCCGGTGATTTCCGGCGAGTCCCTGGTCTGCGCCCTGGTGCTTTTGCGTTCCGAACTGACGCCGGCGTTCCGGGCCAGTGACATGTTGCTGATCGAGTCCCTCACCACGTTCTGCGGCGACCTGATCCGCAGTCACCGCCTGGTGGGGGAGCTCCGCGGGATGTCCATCGCCATGGTGCGAGCCCTGGTCAACGCCGTTGACCAGAAGGACGAGTATACCTGCGGCCATTCGCTGCGCGTGGCCTACTATGCGACTACGCTGGGGCAACGCCTCGGGCTATGCGAGCTCGATCTCCAGATGCTTCAGTGGGCGTCGCTACTTCACGACGTCGGGAAGATCGGGATTCGAGACAACGTTCTCAAAAAAGAAGGCAAACTTACGCCGGAGGAGTTCGACCATATCAAGGAACACCCGGTCCGCAGCCATCGGGTCGTGCAGGAAGTGCCGCAACTCATGCAGGCGTTGGACGGAATCCTTCATCACCATGAGCGTTACGACGGCACCGGATACCCCGCGGGGCTCAAGGGAGAACAAATCCCCTTGCAGGCCAGGATCATTCAGATTGCCGATGTTTTCGATGCACTGACCTCCAACCGCGCCTATCGCAAGGCATACGAATGGCAGCGGGCTTTGGGGATTCTCCAGGAAGAGGCCGGCAAGTCCGTCGACCCGCAAATGCAACGGACCTTCGACTCGATGATCCGCGGAACCATAAAGGACGATCCGACGAATTGGGAACGGATGGTCGAACAAGCCAACCGTTTCATGCAGGACCTGGATGCGCCAGGAGACGCGGGCGGAAGTCTAAAAGCATATAACTCCGCAGGAGGATGAGATGACTCTGACGTTGTTGTTGCCCTGGTTTCCCATCATGCTTGCCGTCGGCGTCGTCGGACGGTTGCTGGGACGCGGCCGCGGTTTCGCCATCGGGTTGGTGTGCGCGCTTTTCTGGATCGTTCTAGTGCAGGCCTCCGCGGGGATAGGATTGTGGAGGCAGCCGTGGGCCGTGGTGACGATCGTCATGGGCGGCGCGGCGATTTTTCTGATCGGCGGGTGGGCAAGTCAAATGCCTCTCGATCATCCCTGCGATTATCCCGCACCATTGGGGATCAGGGGCCAGGGGTCAGGGGTCGGGGGTCAAGCGCCCGCGATCTCCGATCCCCGAGCGCTTGAAACGACGACCGCGCTGGATCAGATCACGACCGTGATTCGGCAGTTTGATGATTGGCTTGAGGAACACCGTGACGACCGCGATCCGTGGTCATCATTTGGAGAATTCATTCGCGGGGCCCTTCATCAATGCTGCCGCGCGACATACGTGAGACCCTATCGCCTACACCACGAAGGGGTGGAATTGGCGCCTCTCCGCGAGCCGGACCCGCTTGGAGAAGAAAAACGTATATCCGCACGGCAGGGAATTCTCGGCCACGTCGTGACGACCGGTCGATCCTACGTGGACGGCGACCGTACCCAGGGAGCGTTGATCACTCAACTGGCCGTTGACACTGCGGCATCTGCGAAACGGGAGCCCGGTGGCGGATCTACTGCGGCGATTTATGGGCCGACGGGAACGACTGCGGAGCACACGGCCGGAAAAACGACGGCGCCCACTTCCGAAACGATCGTGTGGTGTTTCGCGATCAGTCGGGGCACTCAGAGACTGGGCGCGGTAACGGTCGGTCAGCTCGATTGCGGCGGCGGAACTCCCGCGGAGCACCTTCCGCTGTTGCGAGCCGTCGAACAATTGGTGGCCCAGTGCTGGTGTCTGCTCGCCGAAACCGTGCATGGCCGCACCGTCGGTCAGGATGACCCCGAATCGGGGCTTCATAACCGTTCCGCGTTTCTCAAATTGGCCCAGCAGTCGCTGCGCGAATCGTACGCCCAGGGAGAGCCGGTGGCGATTGCCGTGATCGCCCTGGAAGGGATGCGGGAGTTGAATGACGCCGGCCGATGGGAGGTCGCCGACGAATTGGTGCGCGAAGTTGCCTACACGATGCGGCGCAAAGTTCGCATGGATGACCGGCTCGGACGCTTTGACGGATCACGTTTCATCTGGTTGCTGCGCCGCGTGGACGCCGAGCTGGCCTCGTTGATCGTCAAGCAGGTGATGTCGCGTTTGACGACTGTGTGCGGCGACCGTGGCCGCTGGTGTGCGTCGATTACCGTGCGCTGCGGCGTGGTGGGCAGCGGCATGGACAACCCCGACCTCCGCACGCTGGTTTCCCACGCCTTGGTGCAGTCGCGGCGGGCCAGGCTTGAGCAGGTGACCGTCGCCGGGGAGCTGGACGCCGTCGGCGAGCTGAGTGCATCAGGCCACACGAGCGTGTGAACCAATTAGAACTAGAACAGAACTGCGAGTCACGGCGGGGAACTCCGACATGAAAATTGAACAGCAACGAGTCGGAACGGTGGAAGTCTTCACCCCGATGGGGCCCCTGGTGGATCAGGACGGAGAGGCCTTCTCGAAGACGCTTCTCAACAGGGCGAAGTCGCCCAATTCTCGTATTGTCCTGGCGATGCAGGAAGTTCCCTATTTGGACAGCAATGCCCTGGAGGGATTGCTCGCCGCCACCGACGAACTCCACGAACGTGCCTCCAGCCTCAAGCTGGCCAATGTCGCTCCGACCTGCCGGGAAATCTTCGAAATAACCGGATTGTCGGCTCGGTTCCGCTTTTTCAAGGATGTACAGGACGCGGTGAAAAGCTTTTTATGATGTGAGCCGCGGGCTCTAGCCCGCGCGGACGTCCGCGCGACCTGAAGGTCGCGGCTCGACGACTGCACGAAAATGCCCAATCTGACCATCGAAACCGCCGTCCGGCTTGGCGATCAGCTCGTCCGTGACGGAGTGATCACGACCGAGCAACTTGCCGACGCCCTGGCCCGTCAACAATCCGGGGGCGTGCGGATCGGCACGGCGCTGATGGATATCGGGGCGATTTCCTCGGCGGCCCTTGTGGGTGCCCTTGCTCGCCGTTTGAACGTGAAGGGTTGCACGCTGCGCCACGGGCTGATTGATCCGAAGGTGGCCAAGTCGATTCCCAAGGAAGAAGCCGAGCGGCTGCGCGTGTTGCCCCTGTTTCGCGTTCGCGATGAGCTGACCGTGGCCATGGTCGATCCGCAGTCGCTTCCCGTTCAGGATCGGCTTCGTTCGCTGGTACGTGATCCCCAGGGGGCGCCCGTACGCATTCGTCCGGTGCTTGTCCTGGAAGAAAACCTGGCCGAGTATCAGCAGAAATACCTCGCCGCGGAGGTCACAGTCGATTCTTTCCTCGCCTCCATGGAAGAGACCGACATCCAGATCAGCGAGACGGAGGCGATCGACGAAGGCCCGATCACCGATCTGGACAAGATGGTCGAGGGCAGCCCGATCGTGAACCTCGTCAATCTGGCGATTCTCACCGCCCTGCGCGCCGGGGCTTCCGACGTGCACATCGAGCCGGACCGCGACGGGACGCACATCCGCTTCCGCATCGACGGCGAACTGCGCGAAATGATCAAACCGCCCCGCGGGATGCACGCCGCCATCGTTTCCCGAGTGAAAGTGATCGGCCACATGGACATCTCCGAGAAACGACTGCCCCAGGAGGGGCGCGTGCACCTCGTCGCCGATCGACGCGAAATCGACCTTCGCGTCTCCTCCATGCCCACGGTGCTGGGTGAGAAAATCGTGTTGCGCATCCTCGACAAGTCCAACCTCTCGTTTGAGCTCGAGGCCCTGGGAGTGCGCGGACAGGACCGCTCGGCGATCGAGGCCATGATCCGCAGTCCCTACGGACTCATGCTCGTCACCGGACCGACGGGATCCGGAAAAACCACCACGCTCTACTCCGCACTGGACCTCCTTCGCGACGAGACTTCCAATCTCGTCACCATCGAGGACCCAGTGGAGTATCAATTGCCATTGATCAACCAGATACAAGTCAATGACCGAGTGGGGCTGACGTTCGTCCGTGCCCTGCGTTCCATCCTGCGACAGGACCCCGATGTCATCATGGTCGGGGAAATACGGGATGAGGAGACCGCCCGTGTTGCCATTCAAAGCGCCCTCACCGGACACCTCGTTCTGTCCACGCTGCACACCAACGACTGCCCCGGCGGCGTCATGCGTCTGGTGGACATGGGCATTGAGCCGTTTCTCATCAACGCCTCCATCCTCGGTTTCGTCGCCCAACGCCTCGCCCGCACGATCTGCACGGCGTGCAAGACCTCCTATTACCCGCCGCCCAACCTGCTCCAGCAGGTCGGCTGGGGCAATCGCACCAGCGAACTCTTCCAGAAGGGCGAGGGCTGTCGGGATTGCAACAACACCGGGTTCCGCGGGCGCATCGGCATTTACGAAGTGATGGTGCTGGACGCGGAACTCAAACGCATGATCCAGGCGAACCCCTCGGAAACCGACATTCGCACCTATCTTGCTCAATGCGGCTGGCGCACGCTGCGCGAAAAGGCTCTCGACCTGGTTGAGCACGGCGAATCCACGCTGGAGGAAGTGCTTCGGGTAACGCGATCGGAAGCGCTGGACGTGAGTGATCCGCTAGGGACAGGAAGGGGAGGTAAATCGTGATCCTGACCTACGACGCCATTGACGCCGGCGGTCGCTCAACGACGGACCTCGTGGAGGCACCCAGTGTTCGGGAGGCCGTCGAACAGCTTCGCCGCAAGGGGCTTTATGTCAAGCACATAGCCGAGTCACGAAGGGGACGTGACGCCGGGGCGCCGGGAATCCGTACGGGGTCAGGCCCGAAACGGTCCGCCGCGACACGGCTTCCCCTTAAATTGCTCGTTCAGATCACACGCCAGCTGGCCATGTTGCTTCGCGCCGGCAGCGGATTGGTCCCGGCCATTTCCGCTATCCAGCGGCAGGCAACGAACCCCAGCCACGCGGCGCTCCTGGGCCGGCTGATCAACGACCTCGAGGACGGCCTGACCCTGACCGAGACGCTGCGAAAGCACCCCCGCACTTTCGACGCGGTCTATTGCGCCATTGTGGCCGCGGGCGAGGCCAGCGGCACATTGACCGAGATTATTGAGCGACTGGCCGTGATCGTGAGCAAGCGCCGCGCGCTCCGCAAGAAGATCCTAGGGGCACTCGCTTATCCGGCGCTGCTGGTCGCCATGTGTTTTCAAATCATGTTGGTGCTCTTGTTTTTCGTGCTCCCGCGGTTCAACGCCATGTTCATCCAGCTCGGCGTGCAGACTCCGGCTACCACGCAGGCGTTGCTGAAGATTTCCGAAGTCCTGCGCAACTACTGGCCGGTCCTGCTCCTGATAACCGCGGCCGGGGCGGGCGCGGCGGCGTGGACCCTGACGAGCCCGGCGGGGCGTCGATGGATCAGCAACGTGCAACTCCTCATTCCGCTTGTCGGAAAACTGAGATCGCGCCTCATTCAGGGGCAGGTTTTCCGGACTATGGGCATGCTTCTGGAGAGCCGGGTCGATCTGCTCGAAACTATTGAGTTGGTGCGCGAATCTACGCGCAATAATCGATTCCAGAAACTATTCAGCGATCTTCAGGCGGCGGTAACCGCCGGCGGAAGACTCAGCACCGCGTTCGAGGCTTCCACCATCGTCGAGTCGTACATCTGTCAGGCGATCCACACCGGCGAAGACAGCGGAAGCCTTGGGGCGTCCATGTCATTCTGCGCCGACATGCTTGACGAATCCAATGAAGAATTGATCACCATGGTTACGAAACTCATTGAGCCGCTCATTCTGATTCTCATGGGTTTCGTCGTCGGAGGAGTGGCGATTGCATTGTTCGTGCCCTTGTTCGATATGACGTCGGCGCTCAATTAGCACGAGGTTGAGAAATGGTCACCGCAACCGAACCCGAAATGAGAACGCGAAAGCGCAGTACGCGAATCGGTTTGGACATCGGTGCAAGCGGAGTACGCGCCGTGGGATTGACCGGCATGCGAGATGGATACGAAGTCACCCATGCCGCTTGTAGCGACCTGCCGCGAACCTTGGGTGACGGGAACGACGATCCCCGGCTGCTCGCCCGCCAAATCGAGGATTGTCTTCGCCGTACGGGAATTCAGGGCAAATCAGTGGCCGTTGCTCTCGCCCCTCCTGATGTCGAGTTCCACGCGTTGGAACTGCCGAAGGCGACGCTCCAAGCCGATGAGCACGACGTCGCCCAGGTGGTTCGATTTGAAGTCGAGCGCTTGATGTCCCAACCTCAGGCCGACGTGGAAACGCGGCATTGGCGCCTTCCTGAATCCAATGTTCCCGGCCCAAACGCCATCGGCGCGGGCGTCTCGCAACCGGTCATCACTCGAACGATCGAAGCTTGTGCGCAGGCGGGCTTAACCTGCACATCCCTCGACACGACAGCGACGGCCCTCAGTCGATTCGGTGTCGCGTTGCAGGACCGCTTGGAGGGCCGGGTCTGGGGGATTCTGGACATTGGCGACCGGCAGAGTCGGCTGGTTCTCTGCCTTGCGGATACACCGGTGCTGGTCCGAACAGCCGGGGCTGGGAGCCGGACGTGGACCCAGCGCGTTGCCGAGGCTTTGCAAGTGAGCTTCAAAGCGGCCGAAATCCATAAGTGCGACCACGGAATCGCTCTGACGGGCCGTCAGTCTCGATCCTCAACGGACGACGGGACGAGAAGTGAATTGGCCTCATTGATTCTTGGTGCTGTCCGCGCCGATCTCAACGATCTCGCCGCGGAGGTCAAACGCTCCTATGAGTATGTCTTAAGCTGTTACCCGGGCAATCGGGCTGCTGACTTGATTCTGTGCGGGGGCGGTTCATGCCTTCACAATCTCTCCGAGTTTCTCGGCAACACCCTGGGCATTCCCGTGCGACGAGCATCGAGCTATCTCCAGGACAAAGCGTGTCGATTGCGCTTCGCTGCCGCATCGAAAACGCCGGTCGAAGTATTGGCCGTGGCCGTCGGGCTTGCTATCACGGAGTAGGGAAATCATGGTCACCGTCAACCTGATACCGGAAAGCATACGGTTGGCTCAGGCCCGCCGCCTGCACATCAAGCGTTGGGCGGTTTGCCTGGCGTTGAGCTATACCGTGGCGGTTATCCCCGCCGTTGCCCATTGGCGCCAGCACATGAGGGTTGATGCGCTCCGTTCCCAGAATGATCAACTCCAGACCGACCTCGCCGCGACGCGAGCGGAACTGAAGACGACGACCGCGACGGCGAACGAGATTTTCCTGCGCATCGAGCGAGCCAAGGCGTTACGCTCCAAACGAGCCTGGTCGAGCATGTTGGCCCTCATAGGCGACTGCCTTCCCAGGGATTGTTGGCTTACCGCATTGGCCACGGACCCGGACGTGCCGTCTGCGGCGCCGAACGCCAGGAGTCAGGGGTCAGGGGCGGGGGGTACATCTCCGATCCCCGATTCCCAATCGCCGGAAAAACAGACCGTGGTGACCATCGACGCCCCACGGAAGTTACGCATGAGCGGATCGGCCGTGGACGCGAGCCTGCCATTGTCCTTTGTTGCTCGGCTTAAGGAGAGCCGAGTGTTTCGAGATGTGACCCTGGAGCGATGCTTACGGGAACCGTCCTCTGCGGCGGAAGGTGAGGGAGAATCGAACTTTCGATTCGATCTGGTGTGCGAGTGGTAGCGATCAAACGATCCGGAAAACTTCACCTTCTGCTCCTCGATGCGCTCGGAGCGAGCCTGTCGGCCGTCGGGGTGGGCGCGGCGTTGTGGTTGTTCCTGGTGCACAACCAACATACCGTTTCCGAGCTGCGCGATTACAACCAATTGATCTCCTCGGCGACGCAGGACCTCGCCGCGCTCCGCACCGCCCGGGACCGCCAGCAGGCCACGCTGCAGGATCGGCAGACGGAACTGGCCGCCGGAGGGCAACTGCCGTCAGAAATCTCCCTCGAAGGGTATTTCCAGACACTGTCCAGGCTCGCGGTCCAGCATCGGCTCCGCGTGGTGCGGCACAATCCGTTGACTTCCCGAAACTACCCGGGCCTGCTCGAGCAACGATATGCCTATGAAGTGATCGGGACCATGCCCGATCTCGCCCGGTTTTTCAAGGCCATCGAGGATGCTGAGTTCTGGGCGGACATCAGTTATTTGAAGATCCATGATGGCCAACCGCAGGGAGGCGACCCGACCGAAGAACGGATCGCCTCGCTGACCATCAGTCTGTTTTCCGCCGCGACTAATGAGAAAGCCGCCACCGGGACCGGGTGAATTGAAATGCAGCGTCCAACCAAACGAACCTACTTCGTGGTCATGCTGCTCGGCGGCGTGGCGCTGATCGTGGACCGATGCGTCCTGACCAAGAGCGTGACAAACCCAAGACCCGTGACGGTGGCCACGACGAGCCTTCCCGACACATCGGGGCCAAAGATTGCTGATGCCCTTAGCACCGGTGCATCGGGAACTACGGAAACTCCCTTAATCCTTGAGCTTCCTTTCCCGCGATCCATCCCGGCTTGGAATCCACAGACTCCTATTCGCGATATCTTCGCTCCGATTTCGGACGACGATGAAACCGATAGACAGCATCCGCGGTCACAGCGAGAGGCGGCGGGAGGGCATGGGACTTGCGCTGGTCTATTAGCTCACTATCACCTCGAAGCAGTGCTCGTACAGGAGAGTTTTAAAATTGCAATCCTGAACGGCGCATGGGTGAGAGTCGGCGAGTCGGTCGATGAGTGCACGCTCACCGAGATCATCGGCAACAACGTCCGCTTTCGTTGTCGTGACGGTGACACGATCATGACCTTGTCTCCGCGGAACTAAAGTGGCCACTGAGTGACAACGATATCTCTAATTGTATTGCTTAATGTATCTCGCCGGGGATACGGAACCCAGCGGGGTTGGGAATCGAAACCAGTAACCTAGCGGGGATACAAACATGCAAGTTCGATCAAGAAACCGAGCCTTCAGTCTCGTCGAGTTGGTCATCGTCGTGGTGATCATTGGGGTGATCGCCGCGATAGCGGTTCCGCGGATTAGCCGCGGAGCCAAGGGCGCCGGGGAGTCCGCTCTCCGGGGCAGCCTGGCCAGCTTGCGCAACGCCATCGATATGTACGCCGCCGAGCACGCCGGGGCCTATCCCGGAGCGGATGGCGCTGAGGCGACCCTCATTCGTCAGTTAACCGAGAAGACCGACGTCCTCGGCGCCGCAGGCGGGAACTATGGGCCCTATCTGCGACGCGGCTTTCCGCCTTGTCCGGTGGGAGTGCGAACCGGCGATACCGGCGTCATTCTGAACAACACCGCTTCTCCGCCTGCCGTTGCGGAAGCGACAGCCGGAAAAGGCTGGGTCTATAACCACTCCACCGGCGAGATCATCGTTAACTGCGATGATGCCGACGACAGCGGCGTCCCGGCCAATACCTACAACAAGTACTAGAGCAATATCGGAAATCGTGTAGCACTCTGCCAGACGCAGAAACGAGCTCTATGGCCGTAAGTCCGCGCGGGCTGAAGCCCGCGGCTCGCTATACAAAAACCAAGAATGCTCTAAAGAACGATTCGCAACAGTTCAGAACGCAGAAGTGCAGACAAGTCTGCCTTCTGCGTTCTTTTTTTTGCGGCGGAGTTTGCTTCCTGGCAGGGGTTTAGCATTCCTGGTTCTAGTGTAGTGTCGCGCTTCGTGAACGACGCACATGAACCAGGCGTCGGGAACAAGCCTCAACGCTACACGAAAACGAGACTTGTTTGGGCTACGCCGCCCGTGGATTGCGCCCTTGGCACACTACTTTCCCTTGTATGCGGCTTTGCGCTTTTCGAGAAAGGCTCTCATGCCCTCCTTTTGGTCTTCTGTGGCGAAGAGGGAATAGAACAGCTTGCGCTCGTATTCCAAGCCTTCCGATAGCGACATCTCATCGACTTTTAGGACGGCTTCCTTGGCGAGTTTGAGCGCGATCGGCGGACGCAGAGCGATCTGATGGGCGAGGCGCAGCGCTTCGGAAAGAAACTGTTCCTTCGCCACCACGCGGGTGACCATCCCGGCCTCGAACGCCTCCTGTGCGGAAAGGAACCTCCCATTGAGAATGACTTCCATTGCTTTGAACTTCCCGATAGCGCGGGTGAGCCTCTGTGTGCCGCCGGCGCCGGGCATGACCCCGATGTTGATTTCCGGCTGGCCGAACTTGGCGGACTCGGAGGCAATGATCATGTCGCAGTGCATGGCCAGTTCGCACCCGCCGCCGAGGGCGTAGCCGCTGACCGCGGCGATAATCGGCTTTCGAATCGCTTTGATCCGCAGCCAGCGGGCCAGGTTGTTGCGCTCCATCATTTCCACGACCGAGGCTTCGGCCATGTCCGCGATGTCCGCCCCGGCGGCGAAGACCTTTTCGCTGCCGGTGAGGACCATCACGTGAATGTTCGGATCGTTGTCGAACCCTTCCAAAGTCCCCACAAGCTGATCCATCAACTGCACCGAAAGAGCGTTGAGGACCTCCGGGCGGTTCAACGTGGCGATGCCGACGTGGCCGTCGACGCGTGTGAGTATGAGTTCAGTCATGTTCATGTGTTCCGCACTTTGGCGTAATCGACGGGTCGTTTTTCGACGAAGGCTGTAATCCCCTCGTGAACTTCCGGAGAGAGGTTGTGCAAGGCCAGCCAATCGCGAGCGTGGCCGATGGTGAGGTGCCAGGACAAGTCGCGCCAGAAGTTGAGTTGCTGCTTGGTGTAGCGAGTGCATTCGGGAAGCTTGTCGATGAGTTTCTCGCACATTGCATCGACTGCCTTGTCGAGCTGTGCACGAGGGACGACTTGATTGACCCAACCCCATTCGAGAGCTTTGGCGGCGGGGAATTCCTCACAAAGAAACAACACCTCACGAGCGCGGCGGTCGCCGACGATCAAGGGCAACCACTGCGTCGCCCCGCCCGCGGCGACGCTTCCGCGGGCCGCACCCACCTGGCGGAGTATGATATCGTCCGCGGCGATGGCCAGGTCGCAGGACATGTTCATTTCGTTCCCGCCTCCGACCACCATGCCGTTGAGCCGCGCGATCGTCGCTTTCCCGATGTTGCGGAGTTTTTCGTGTACCTCGATGAAGGCCCCCATCCATTTCCAGTAAGCCTTCGGTTTGTCGAGACATTCCTCAGCTTGCTCTTTCAGGTCCGCCCCCGTGCAGAACGCGCGATCGCCCGCGCCAGTTAGGACCATGACGCGGATTTGATCGTCCCATGACACATCCTCAAACGCCCGGTGCAATTCGCGGAGCGTCGGGAAATCAAGACAGTTGAGCACCTCCGGCCGGTTGATCGTTACTGTCGCCCGATGACCAACTTTGGAATAGATGATGTTCTTAAAGCCAAACGATTCCGTCGGCTGTGCATGGGGAAATTCCATCGTTCATCCTCTCAGACCGCGTTCCGACTCTTGGGGCGTTATTGTCGAGGATGCCGTAAGAAATGCAAACGAATCGGCGGCGGTTAGCCGAGAATCAAAACTTGAAGATCCGATGGAGCGGGCGGGTAAGCCGAATTCTGTCGTGGGCAATCATGTATCTAGGCCGATCGTCGCCGACCGGCTCGTGCACCCTACCCACGGCTTATGAATGAGGAATGACGGATCAATCCGCATTCAACGAGACGGGCCGCCTCTCGCCGCTTATTTGGGCTTGCTGGCGGTGGGGTTTGCCCTGCCGCGGCTGTCGCCAGCCGCGCGGTGCGCTCTTACCGCACCATTTCACCCTTGCGTCTAGAGACTAGAAACCAGATACTGGAAACTAGACGGGAAGACCTCTTTTTGTTTTCTACAGCCCGCCCGATTTCTAGTTTCCAGTCTCTTGTTTCTAGTCTCTAGATCCGCGGTTTCTTTTCTGTGGCACTTTCCCTCGGCTCGCGCCGGGTTGGCGTTACCAACCACCGTGCCCTGCCCAGTTCGGACTTTCCTCCCGAACGAACACCGGCGGCAAGCCGCCAATGGCACCCTCTCGGGTTGCAACGTCCGGGCGATCGCCTTCGCCCGCTCCACCGGATCATCTTTATTTTAGATTGTTGGTTGTCGATTGTCGATGGATTCGATCGACCACCCGATGCCACGACCAAGCAGAGCGGTTCGGCGCCATTAGGACGGGTTCTTCACCAGCCACTTCGAGCCACGGGGCTTCGCGGCAGCAGGCGGACCCGGGGGAACGGGCCTTTGCAGAGCGGGGACCGGTCCTCGCGGTGACATGTCCTGTTGAATCGGCGCAGTTTTCGATGCATCCTTCTCAGCCACGCTCGGTTCGGCGGGAAGGGGAACCTGCGGGATCATGGCCGATACCGCGCCGTACCAGGAGTTCAGGATCTGGCGATCCTGGCGCCGCCAGTGATCGATGATTTGATCCAGGTTGTTGTCGACGCTCTCGCCGGCCCAGAACTTGAAGAAGTCCAGGTTTCCGCTCTGTGGCACCGGCTTGGGCATCTCCACGAGCGTGCGCATGGGCATGATCACACTGTCGCCGATCACGAAAGCTTCGCCCGGGCGCAACGTGGGAAGCATTTGAATTACCCCCGCGAAATGGTCACCCACGACCTTGGCCACGTATTTCTGGTCTTCGGGGTTGCTTAGCCGCATAACCACGAAGCTGTTGCATTGGGAAAGGACGGTCTCCGAAAGTTCCGACGGACGCTGGGAGACCACCATGGCCGCGACGCCGTATTTTCGACCCTCCTTGGCCACGCGCTCCACCGCGGTCTTGGCAAAATGCATTCCTTGCTCCAGCCGCGGAATGTAGTTGTGGGCTTCCTCGAAGACCAACAAGCTTGGATGGCGATGATCGGCGGGCGTCCAGAAGTTCAGGTCGAACATCAACCGCGTAAGCACCGCAACGGTGATATCGACGATTTCGAAGGGAATCCCGGAGAGATCAATGATGGTCAGATTGCTCCGTGGTTCGACGCGGCCGGTGAGCAGGCGAATGAGGTGGTTCATCAGGCTCGACGTACGCTCTTTTTGGCCGACTTTCATCAGGTGATCGCGGAAGTAGGCCGATTTCAGCCCGTGCCCGATGGGGTCCAGAAGGAACTGGTATCGTCGGTCGTTGTACTTGATGTCGATCTGGTCGATCAGGCCGATGAGCCTGCCGAAATAGAGTGGATGCGGCGTTTCGCCTTCGGGATTTCCTCGATTGAACTGGCAACGCTGCTCGCGCATCAACTTCTGCTGCTCGGCGCACGCCAGCGACCGGAGGGCCAGCTGGCTGAACGCCAGGTGGTCGTCGTTGAGCACAAAGCGGGCGTCGTTCAGGTTTTCCGCATAGGTCTTCAGCTTGTCGAGGGAGAAATAGATGGGCGTGTCCAGCGTCAGCGACTTGGTCAACTCCAACTCCTTTGCCGCGTCCTGTTTGAATTCCAGCAACGCCGTCCGCAGGAATGATATCTGCGTGCTGACGTGCAGCGGATTGGAGCGGTCGAGGAAGAGGGCTTCCAGCTCTTCATACTTGAGCAACCAATAGGGCAACACGAGGTCGTCGGCGCCAAGGTAAGTGACATTCGCGTTCATCCGCCCCTGTTCATCACTGAACGCCGAGCGGTATTCGCCGTGCATGTCGAAGAGCACGACCTGGGACTGGTTGAGATCCATGATCTCCTGAAGGATTTTCGATGTCGTGCAGCTTTTTCCGCTTCCGCTGTTTCCCAGGACCGCGACATGCTTGGAAAAAAGCTCGCTTCCCAGCAACTTCACCTCGAATTCCGTGTTCAGGGCGAACCGCCCCAGGGTGAAGCTCTGTGGATGTTTGGAGCCGAGCAGAAGTTGATCGAAGCTGGTGAAGATGGATTCAAAGTCCTTCTGCACCGCCACCCACACATTGTCCCCTACAATGGGGTAGTTGGTGATGCCGCGGCGGAACCTTCCCGTTTGTATCTCCCCAACAAGCTGAACCTCCATTTGATGCTGCGGCTTGACATTGTCGTCCTTGACTTCCTGCAACCCCGTGCTCATGACAAAGCCGATGAGCGTTTTGTCATCCATGGGAATGGTGACGTAGGAGCCGAGCTGGCCGATGCGATAGTTGCGCTTTTCGTGCAGAAAATCCAGGTCTTTCACAGTGATGAGAACCTGGATGCGGCCGTTTTCCACTCGTACGATGTTGCCGACGATCAGTGCATTCATAAGATTGTACCCGGTTATTGGACCACCGCGCGTGCTGCCACGGCATCTCTTCGTTGATATCGTACGATGCGTGGCCTGTCGGGAGATAGGAATCCGGACCCGCCCCCGGGGGTGACGAAACGTGAGTTATGGGCGTGGGAACCGGGTTGCGGGGGTTCGTTCGACAATCCCCACGGACGGGCGGTACGATGGCCGGATTACGGACGTTGGTCCGTTAATTGGCCCCTGCGAGATGAGTACCGCGGCTCGCAACAGGATATGCTGTTATGAATTGGGAATTGATTGGCATCGGTGCGTTAGCGGCCTTGGCGGTCTTGATCCTCGTGACCCGGCGCGGCGGAGGGTGAAGCTCCAAAGGCTGCGGCTAGGCGTGTCCTGGCCATTCATAAATTCCACATAGCATATTCAGAAAGCAATGAGAATTCATCCGTCCTTGCGAGGCGAACATGGGAGTTAGGATGAGACGCGGCCCGTCGGCGGTAATTTCCGACCGCTTGGCCCGCTGTCGTCGGAAAATCAAAGCCTGCGGGGCGGGCGCTTTCCTAATCTCCAATGATGCGGACTATTCTTATCTTACCGGATTCACCGGTGAGGAGTCGGCCGTCATCATTACGCCGCGCGAGGTACACCTCATCACCGATCGGCGCTTCACTGAGGAGATCAATCGCGAAGCCCCATGGGCGCGGAGTTGGCTGCGACGCGGCTTCCTGAACGACGAGATCGTCAAGGCTTGTGCGGAACTCAGGATCAGGAAACTCGCCGTTCAGGCCGGCACCCTTTCCATCGGCGACCATGCGGAGCTCAAAAAGCGCTGCCGGGGCACTCGCCTCGTCATCGCACCGTCCATTGTCGGTGCCATGCGGCGTCTGAAGGACAACGATGAAATCGCGGTTTTGCGAAAGGCGATTCGCGTGGCCGAGGAGGGATACTCCGCCATGCTGTCCACCATTCGGGTCGGCCAGACGGAGTTGGAGATGGCCGCCCGGCTGGAGTACGAAATGAAACGCCGCGGGTCGTCGTCCCCGGCCTTTCCCACCATATGCGCCGAAGGCCCGAATGCCGCAGTCCCCCATGCCCGCCCCGGCCGGCGCAAGGTCAAGCGCGGCAGCGCCGTTCTGTTCGACTGGGGCGCAAGGGTCGGGCGTTATTGCAGCGATTTGACCCGCGTGGTCTTCGTTGGTAGCATCCCACCCAAGCTAGGCGAGGTCTATCGGATCGTCCTGGATGCGCAGCTTGCCGGGATCGCCGCGGTGAAACCCGGCCGGAGGATGTGCGACGTGGATGCCGCGGCGCGGAAGGTCATCGCGGACGCGGGCTACGGCGATTTCTTCACCCACGGCCTGGGGCATGGGTTGGGGCTTGATGTGCACGAGCCGCCGTCGCTCAGCTTTCGGTCGAAGGAAGAGCTGGAGGCCGGTATGTTCGTCACTGTCGAACCAGGCATTTATTTGCCCGGCCTTGGCGGCGTGCGGATTGAGGATGACGTGCTGGTGACTCCCACCGGTGGGCGCGTTCTGACGAGGTTGGACAAGAAGCTGGAAGATGCGGTTGTTTAGCAATGCGGAAATGAGGATGCGAAGTCAGTTCGGAAACTGACTTAAGCCATTCCAGTTTCTCATTCAGCATTCTATCGCGAGACTGTGGTTCCCTGAGAGTTGATCCTTGTTGGAACTTGATCGCATTCAACGGCTCGTCGAAATGATGGTCGCCAATGACTTGGTGGAGCTGTCGTTGCGCGATGGCGAGGTCGAAGTGAACCTCCGCCGTCCCAACCCCAACTCCCACGACGCACCGATTCTGCACACCATGCCTGCGGCGCCCCCTCCGGCGCTCACCGTTGGGGCCGCGCCGCCGGAGGCGGTGGTGGCGGGCGAGGTCGTCGGGGTCGAGCTTCAGGAAATTCGCTCCCCCATGGTGGGTACGTTCTATGCCTCGCCCGATCCCGATTCTCCCCAGTTCGTTCACGTGGGGAGCAACGTGGGGCCGTCCACGGTCGTTTGCATCCTGGAGGCCATGAAGGTCTTCAGCGAAATCAAGGCCGAGACTTCCGGGACGATCGAACGGATCCTCGTCCGCGACGGCGAGTCCGTCGAATACGGACAGCCGTTGTTTCTAGTTCGACCATAATCTCAATCTTTGTACTCTTATCCTGGATCGGAACGGAATGGGAGACTGGCGATGAATCTGCACGGCTATTTGTATGGAGACCTTTCGACGGGCTCGGCCATCAACGCGGCGGAGGCGGTGGGGGAGGCGCGTAAGGCCCTGACCGCCGCCGATAGCGTGGACGCCCGCCTCGACCGAATGTTGCTGGCCTTCGAGGCCCTGTGGACATTGGTTCGCGACAAGTTGCCTGTAAATGAAGAGGATTTGGCGGCGCGGATGAACGAGATCGATTTGTCGGACGGCAGGCTCGACGGGAAAGTCCGCAAGAGCGCGGTTACGTGCCCGGCGTGCGGGCGAGCGATCTCCCGGAGGCTGCCCAAGTGCATGTACTGCGGGCAGGCCATCGTGCATGACCCGTTTGCGTAAGGGATTGGTTCCTCGGAGTTTTTGATATCTTGCGGGCGTAGCTCAATGGTAGAGTATCAGCCTTCCAAGCTGAATGTTGCGCGTTCGAGTCGCGTCGCCCGCTGTCGGCACATCGTTAACGGGCCCATGGCAAGGCCCTTTTTCGGATAGCCTCGTGGCATTTCCCCGATGTCTGATCCGATCCGGACGGCACGTCCGCCGCAGGGGGCGCCATTTCGAAGATCCAGATTCGGTTCCGTTCTTTACAAGGGCGGCGATGCCAATCAGAATCATCCGGTAAGCCGCGCTTCGTAAGCCTGCTCGCGCGGTAGGAAGGTATGCCATGCGAAATTGTGCCTTGTGGATTCTGGTATTGGTTTGTCTGGCGGTCGCTTGCCGAAGGGGCGCGCCGGTCTCCGTAAAGGGCTATTGGGGGCACACGACCGAGCGGCCTGCCGTTGATAGTACATTCGACTGGTGGACCACGGACGAAGAGCCGCTGCCCGACGCGGTCCAGGCGGATGAGCGCATCACCCATCTGGTTCGCCAGATCGTGCAAGATGAACTATGTCGGATCGGGTATCGCAAGAGGTACGGCGAAACCACGCCGACTTTCTTTGTCATCACGCACCTGGGGCGCGGATTCCAACCCAGCCCGCAAGGACCGGAAGACCGGGCGACGTTGGCCGTCGAGATTCGCGCGGGCGACGACGGACGTTTGATTTACCTCGGGCACGCGGATGCCGTGGTGGACACTTCGCTCAACCCCGAGGAGCGGAAATCACGAATCGAGCGGGCGATTCAGGAGATCCTCAAGCCGTTCGCCCCTTGTGATCCCTAGGGATGGCACCGCCTCAGGGTCCGCAAATCGACGCACAACACGTTCTGCCCAACAACGCGCATGGCCGCGCGGAGTAGGGCATAGTGTAACGGTATTGCACTTACCGAAGTAGGTTCCTTCTCAATTACGGTTTACTGCTTCCCGATTCGCTGCCCTGCTTCTTGTCCAAATCGCCTGCGTAGACCACCACCAACTTGTCCGGTGTCAGGTACTTGCGGGCGGCCGCGGTGACTTCGGCCGGGGTCAGGGCCTGAATCTTCGCCACCCGATCCTCCAGGAACTTCATCGTCCGCTCGAGGTAGAGGTTGCGGGAGAGCATTCCAGCGACGGCTCCGTCGTTGGACAGGCTTACCTTAAGGTCTTCGAGGAATCCCTTGCGGGCGTTGTCCAGCTCCTCTTGCGTCACCCCGTCCTTGGCGAGCTTTTCCAGCTCTTCACGAGCGCAGGTCAGCGCCTTGGTCGCGTTTTCGGGTGCGCAGATGCCGCCGATGGTAAAGGTGCCGGACGGCTCGTGCGGACTGGCCTGGAAGTTGGAGCTTACGCCGTAGGAAAGCCCCTCCTTCTGGCGGATTCGATCGAGCAAACGCGAGCTGGCGCTGCCGCCGGTGATGTAGTTGGCCATGAACAGGGCCGGAAAATCCTTGTCGTCGTCCTTGATCGAAAGGTTCATTCCCATGGTGAACAAGGCGTTGCTCTTGTCCGGGGTCTTGATCTCCACGCGATCGGGCTTTGCCTCTCGATAGGGCATGGCGATTCGTTCATAAGGCTTGGGGCTCTTCCAGTTGGCGAGAAGGCCATTAAGCTGGCTGGTCAAGTCGTCGGGGTCAAAGTCGCCTACGGCCGCGCCTTCGGCGAATCCTGCGCCGACCAGGCCCTTGTAAACCGCCTTCACCGCATCGAGCTTTACGCCCTTGACCTGTTCGATCTGTTCCTGAACCGTCTTAACGTAACGAATGTCGTCCGGCGGAACCGGCGTCAGCTTGCGACGCAATTCGATCGGAGCGAGGGACATCGGTTCGGAAAGTTGCTGCTCCAGGCCGGCGAGCCATTCCTTCCGCTGCTTTTCGAATTCCTCCTCGGGGAAGGTTGAATCACGCAGGCATTCACCCACGAGATCAAGAACGGCGCTGAGGTTGGGACGGATTGTTTCGATCGAAACGTTGATCGATCCCGGTCCGCCGCCGCCGCCCCTGGCAAAGCGGCCGCCTCCTCCTCCACCCATGCCACCGGAGAAGCGCACGTTCGCCTTAAGCTTGTCAAACTCATCCTGGATTTCGCGTCGCGAGTGCTTAGCCGTCCCCATGGTGAGCATTCCGGGGACGAATGACGCCGCATCTGTCTTGCCCTTAAGTTCCGCCTCACTTCCATAGTGCAGAGTAAGATTCACATTGACCCGCTCGCCGCGGGTTTTCTTGGGCAGCAAAGCCAACTTCATGCCGATGTCAGTCTTCGCCCGCTTGGTGCGCGACTCTATGTTGGCCGGCGTTGCTTCGAACTCTTCACCCTGGGCAAGGCCCTCGGTGCCCTTGTAGTCCTTCAGCAAGGCCACCACGTCAGGCGTCGGCGGAATGTTGGAACGATCAACGTCTTTGGTCGGAATAAACAATCCGACGGTACGGTTGCTGGACTTCAGGTATGCCGCGGCGACGCGCTTCACGTCGGCGGGCGTAACTTTCTTAATGCGGTCACGATGAAGGAACATCATCCGCCAGTCGCCAGCGGCGGCAGACTCGGAAAGCCGGATGCCCACACGCCCGCTGTCGTTCATCATCAGGTCGAAGCGGCGGGAGAAGGCGTTCTTGGCGCGATCAACCTCCGCTTCGGTAATCTCAGTCTTAGCCAGACCTTCCACGACATCGAGAAGGACCTTGCGAACTTCATCCAGTGATTTTTCTTTTCGAATTTCGGCGTCGATCTCCAGATAACCAGCATCGTGAAGCACTGGTGCAAAAGCCGAAACGCGGGTTGCAAGCTGGGACTCGACCAGGGCCTTGTACAGCCGCCCGGTCTGGTCGGCGGTGAGCACGTCCGTCATCACGTCGATGGCGGCCATGTCATCATGGGCGCCGGCACAGACGTGGTAGACGACGCTAAGGGCTTGTACGTCTCCCACGCGGCGAAGAATGACCTCCCGCTCACCGTCCTGGGTCGGTTCGACGGTGTAGGTCTTTTCCAGTTCGCGCGAAGGCTTGGGAATCTTGCCATAGAGCTCGTTGATCCGAGCCAGCGTCTTGCCTTCATCGAACTTGCCGGCCACCACGAGGACGGCGTTGTCGGGCTGATAGAATTTCTTGTAAAATGCTTTCAGGCGATCAATGGGCACGCGCTCGATGTCCTCGCGCGAGCCGATGGTGGATTTTCCATAGTTGTGCCAAAGGTAGGCCGTGGACATGACACGCTCGGAAAGCACTCCTGCGGGGTTGTTTTCGCCCATTTCAAATTCATTTCGCACGACGGTCATTTCGGAATCGAGATCCTTCTGGGCGATGAAGCTGTTGACCATGCGGTCGGCTTCAAGCTTGAGGGCGAAGTCGAGGTTTTCGTCGGAGGCAGCCAGCGTCTCGAAGTAATTTGTGCGGTCCAGCCACGTCGATCCGTTGAATTGCGCCCCGTGCTCCTGGAGTGATTTCCACACCTCCGGATGATCCGGCGTCCCCTTGAACACGAGGTGTTCCAGAAGGTGGGCCATGCCCGTTTCACCGTACCCTTCGTGCCTCGACCCGACAAGGTAGGTGACGTTTACCGTTACCGTGGGCTTTGAAGAGTCAGGGAACAGCAATACCCTCAGTCCGTTGGCCAGACGGTATTCGGTGATGCCCTCAACGGTCGTCACCTTTTGTGGAGTTGATTTCTCGTCTGCGCGGACAATTACGCCGGTTGCAACGGCCATGGAGAGCAGGGCATGGGGGACAAATCGGAATTTGAAAGGTGACATGTCAAAATCCTTCCAGGTAAGGACCAGAGTGGCTCGCGCTCGGACTACGTTTCCGAACCGAAGCGAGTCCTATCGCCCGACGCCGATCGTCGGGAAGCGTGCTATTCTATCAATTCTGGCCCAGTTGTCCAATTCTCTCGGCCGTCCCGGAAGGGTAATAGGTCGCTACGAGGAGGAACGCTTAGTCCGGCACCGGGACTTCCGAATCGGCGGGCGGGTGGTCTGCCCGAATGCCCTGGGAAGCGTAGAATGGCACCCATCGTGTCAGTCGGCAGTCGGCTGAAGGGTAAGCCGTGAGATGCGAGGTAAGATTCCGCTCGGTGGTCAGCCTGGGGAGCCTTCAGATGCGTGCCAAGTTTTTGCACTTAAGCGGCCCGCTTCGCGGCAAAACAACGACCGTTCGGCGGCGTCAAACGCTGATCGGGTCCGCTTCGCATGCAACTCTCCGTTTCCCCCAACTTTCACAAGTCGCCAATCAACACGCGGAAATCACCTTTGTCGAAGCGGAGTGCGCCTTCCATTTGACCGCGCTCGATGGCCGTGTGTTCGTGAACGGGCGTGAAGTTCGGGAGGTTATTCTGGAGCATAACGACCTTCTCGAAATCGGCCTTAACGGCCCCAAGGTCCGCTTTCGAATTCCACCGGGCAGCACCTGCAAGCCCGTCCGGCAGATGCTTCGCGACGCCCAGGCCGTCCGCAAGCAAAGCGGACTGATTGCGTTCGCCCATGCCCTTCAGCGTGACCTGCTGTTCCAATCGAGTTGGCAGGCTCGGTTGACAATCGTTGTCCTGGTCATCGCCCTGGCGTTCGGCGCCGCCTATATCGGCGGAAGAGTCGGCGCTCAACGCACAGCGAAGCAGCAGGAGTCGCTTCGTCGGCAGCAAATGAAGAGCTGGACCACGCAGATGACGGCTTTGCGGCAGCAGATGAACAATCAACTGGAGGAGTTCCGCCACGAGCAGGCCGGCCATGCCTCGCGCGAAGAATTGGCGCAGCTACGCCTGGACCTCGCCCGCCGCGCACAAGTAGTGGACTCGTTGATCGCGGGAGACCAGGCCCTTCAACGCGTGCTCGACGTGCATAGCCGCGGCGTCTGTCTGATTCACGGCATGTTCGCCTTGGAGAAGAGGCCGGAAGAGAAGAGCGCTTCACCCGAAGAGCCCGAGGAGCCGTCGATTCAACTGGAATACTTCGGTTCCGGTTTCCTCGTGTCCGAGGAGGGTCATGTCCTCACCAATCGCCATGTGGCCGAGCCTTGGTCCAATGACGAAATGGCGGCGCAGTTGCTGGCTCAAGGGCTCCTGCCTCGCTTCATCGAGTTGACGGCCACATTCCCCGGTAAGGAGCCGGTTCCAATCGATCCGAAGACGATACGGTTAAGCACGGATGGTGTCGATGTCGCGGTAATGCAAGTCCGCATCGAAGGCGTTCCGGTCATTCCGTTGTTTGATGGCGACGTCCACGCCTTTCGCGGCGGCCACGTCATCCTTCTGGGTTATCCGACTGGCTTGAACAGCGTTCTGGCCCGCGCGGAAACGGACCTCGTCGCCGACGTGCTCTCCCGGGCCACGGACACCCGGACGCTCATCGTAGAGCTTGCCGCGAAGGGCGCCATCGCCCCTGTCATCACCCAGGGCGCACTCAACGAAGTACGCGAACGGCGTCTGGTGTATGACGCGGAAACGACGTTCGGCGGTTCGGGCGGTCCCGTGTTCGGCCCCGATGGGACGGTGATCGGCGTGAGTTTCGCGGTCACAAAGGGGTTCGGCGGCTCCAACTTCGGCGTCCCCATCGAATTCGCCCGGAAGCTCCTACCTTGAACGCTTTCCTTCGGCGACACGCTCGCTAGCTTGGGTATTGGCTTGCGGCAATTCGAGTTGCCCGATAAGTAGGGAGTGCGTATGAAAACAACGCGATATTTTGAGTTCAGGAGGCGGCTTCCGGACCGCGTCGAGATTCAGAATGAATGGATCGAGCAAGTCATTCGGTTCCCCGTAAAGACACAGACACAAACCGATGGTAGAATCAGAATGTGGGCAAGAATCGATCAGGCCCAAGGTCGGTATCTTCGAGTGGTATTATTGGACGACGGCGAAACGGTGCACAATGCATTCTTTGACCGAAATTTCTTGGGGTGATCACCATGAAAGTGAAGTACTTTGCTGAAACGGACACGCTTTACATCGAATTGAACGATCGTCCAGTGATCCAGACTTCGGAACTCAACGAGAATGTCTTGGTTGACATCGACCAGGATGGCAAGGTCGTCGCCCTTACGATCGAGCACGCAATGGAGCACTCCGGAAAGCCTGATTTTTCGTATGAGACCAGCGCCGCGTAATGGTCGAAGCGAAGTAGGGCGTGCATTGCATGCCAATTCATTTTGCAGTACCAGGTCGGGTATGGAATGATCTATTCATTTTGTGTCGGAACTAGGACGACAGGGATTCCATTTCAAGGTCTTGGTCGAAGCGCCTTCGCCTTACCCTCCTTCTTCGGCCGCATTCTTTTCCGGTTTGGCTTCCAGTTTCTCGACGCGCTTGCGAAGATCTTTGTTTTCATCACGGAGTTTGGCCAGTTCGTCGCGAAGCTCCTTGACCTGCACCTGCTCCGGTGCGGCGGCGGTGATTTTTTCCACGGCATCCTTGGCGGAGTTGCGGATCCGCTCATCGGGGTCGTTGGCCTCCAATGCTCGGAGCAAGGGCAGCGCCGGACGCGCGTCGTCGCCGAATTCCCGCAGGGCGCTGATGACCGACTGCTTGAACCGGCGCTGCGCACCCTGCAGGGCTTCGATCAGCGCGTCCACGATCCGTCGGAGCTCCGCATCGGACAAATGAACATTCTTGGCCAGCTCGGTCAGCGCGCGGATGGCCGCTTGGCGGCATTCACGAGGCTTGCCCGGGCGGGTCCATTCCAAAAGGGTCTGCAAACCCGCGGCGTCCGGTTGTCTACCCAGGCCTGACAAAGCCGCGGAGCGAATCTGCTCCACATGGGACGGACGGTCCAGCAAGGTAGGCAAGAAGGATCCCGCGTCGGGCGGCTGTAACTTCGCATAGGAAGCGATGGCCTCTGCCTCCACGCGGTAGCTGGGGTCGCCCCTGACGATAATCTCCCGCAGGGCTTCCATGACCTTTTCGTCACGATGGAACGAGCCGAGTTGCTCGACCACCTCTCGGCGGATTTTGGGATGCTCGACGACTATGCTCGCGAGCAGGACGTCGCGGGCCTTGTCGCCGCCGGCCTTGCCGATGGCGGTGGCGATTTCCGAGCCGACGCCCCAGAACTTTTCGGCCATCAACGCCTCGCCGAGAAATTCCGTGTCCTTATCGTTCTTCGCATCGCCGAGGTTTGCCGCGGCGCGGATTCGATCAATCGCGTGGGGGCCGTTTTTGAGTTGCTCTTTCCACAAGTCGCGGCCTTTCTGTTCCTTAAGTTCCATCAGAACGGCCATTTGCGGGTCGACCAGGACCATAATGGGCCGCTTGGGCAGCGGAAAGTAGAATCGCTCTTCCTTCTCGGTCACTTCTCCTTGAAGCAACGTCGGTTGTCCGTCGTCGAAATGAAACTCGACTTCCAGCGGGAATTGGAAGGCTTCCGATTCCTGCGTTTGTTTCACCACGACCCGGGCCAGTTTGTCGTCCTCGGACCATTCGTAGCTTACGCTCACAATTGGCGCACCAGGACGCTCGGTCCAGTCAAAGAAAAACCGTTCGAGCGATCGCCCCGTTTCATCCTCGAACGCCTGACGAAGGTCCGATGTTTCCACGGTCTGGTAGGCATGTTGGGTCAGGTAGCGCTTCACCGACCCCCAGAACTTCGCGTCGCCCACGCGATGGCGAAGCATGTGCAGAATGCTCGCTCCCTTGGGATAAGCGCGGCTGTCGAACATGTCGCCGGAAGCCTGGTAACGCTTGTCCACGACCGGGGCCTTCTTGCCGCCCTCGATGCCGCGGCGCATGTTGGCATACATATCATAATCGTACTCATCGCGCCCCAGGTCGTGTTCCGACCAGATCGCATCCAGGTACGTGGCGAAGCCCTCGTTAAGCCAGGTATGCGACCAATCCTTGCAGGTCACGAGGTCGCCGAACCATTGGTGAGCCAGTTCGTGAGCGACGAGACCGTCGGAACTGGTGTCCAAATGGGCGCGGGCGTCGTGCAGGGTGCGCGGCCCTAGCGTCGTCGCGCTCGTGTTCTCCATGCCGCCGCCGAAGCCCTCCACGCACACCTGGGCGTATTTGTCCCATGGATACTCGACGCCGGTAAGCGTGCTGAACAGTTCGAGCATTCTTGCGGTGTTGCCGAAGCTTCGTCGCAGATTGTCCTTGTGTTCGGGCGGTACGTAGTACATCACCGGCTTGCCGCGCCACGAATCCAATTCCTTGTAGAAATCGCCGACCACCAGCGTCATCAGGTAGGCGACGTGGGGTTTGTCCTGCCTCCAATGAAAGGTCGTGGTCTTGTCCGCATTCTCCGTCTTGGAAACCAGATGTCCGTTGGAGATGGCTTCGTTGCCCGCTGCGACGGTCACCTTCATCTCCGTCGTTTGCATCTCGTTGGGATTGTCAAGGCATGGGAGCCAATAGCGATTGTAGGTCGTCTCGCCCTGCGACCAGACCACGTAAGGCACCTCCGGCTCCGTTTCGCTGGGACCGAAAAAGTGCAAACCTGACTTGGGGTCGCTGATCGAGTAGGTGATGTGTATTTTGGCGCTCGATCTCTCGGGCAGCGGCTGGTCGCCGAAAAAGACTTCAATCGAGTTGCCGTCGTTGTGAAAGTCGGCGGGCGACGGGGGGTTTTCCCCGCGGGCAATCATGACCTTGTCTAAGCTGAAATCCACCGCGTCGAAGCGAACGCTGCGGACATCGCGCAAAGCGGCCAGATCAATGGTGGCAGCGCCTTTGACTTCTTTCGCGGGTACATCGACCTTCAATTCCAGAGCAATGTGTTTGATGTCCACGGGCCGATCCGCGGCGAAACGGGTAGGCTCGTTAGATGGTGGGGTCTTGGGCTCCGCGAACAGAACAAGGACAAACATAAAGCGCAACAGGATTGCGACCACTATTTCTCTCCTTCCTGCAACATTTTACTTGTTAAGAATCATTCTCCCGTGGGTTTCTTGGAGAAGTCGACGATCGGCGTGGCCTTGGCCCCTTCGGGGACTAAGAAGTACTCGGCTTTGCTGACCCCCGCCAACGAGGCATAAAGCCTTCCCAAAACACCGCGGGCAAACGTGTTCAGTTCCTTCACCATCTCATTGTACCGCTGGCGTTCGACGGCCAGGCGGTTCTCCGTGCCCTCCAGCGAATCCTGCAGTTTCAGGAAGGACTCGTTCGACTTCAGCTCCGGGTAGGTTTCGCGCAACACCAGAAGCCGCGACAGGGCCGACTCCACCATTCCGGCGGCCTGGGCCTTGTCGGCGACGGTCTTGCCTTGGAAATAGGCCTCGCGGGCCTTGGCCACGCCCAGAAAAATATCCTGCTCTTGAGCGGCGAACCCCTTGACGGTCTCGACCAGGTTGGGAATCAACTCAAAGCGGCGTTGCAGTTGATTGTCCACCTGAGCCCAGGCGCTCTTCACCCCTTCATCGAGTCCGACCGCGCGATTGTAACCGCTGTAGAGACAACCGCCGACGATAAACACGCCGGCAAGTACTGCAAGTAGAATGACCCCAACAACCTTCGTAAAGTTCATGGTTGGTCCTCGCTGTATCCGGTTGCCGGCGCTCCCGGTACTGACTTGATCCAGATTCGCCCCGCAGGTGGGGCAGAAGCCCGCGTCGCGCTTGATGGCCGTCCCGCAGGACGGACAAGTCTTACCACCTTCCACCGGCACCTCCTCCGCCAAAACTACCCCCGCCTCCGAACGAGCCGCCGAATCCGCCTCCGCCAAACCCTCCGCCGAATCCGCCGCCGCCCCAGCCGGAGCGCCGACCGCCGCTCATCATACTGTTAATGACCGATCCCCAGAACAGCCCCCGTGCCAATCCTCCACCGCCCCAGCGGTCATGGTAGCGCCTCCGCCGCGACATCGAGGAGATGACGATGATCAGCACGATAATCGGCGCCAGTCCCGCCCCACAGGCTGCCGGACGGGCCGCGCCGCGCGAACCGCGATGGCGAAAGTCAGGGATGCCTGTCAGAGTCACATTCGCGGAATCGGCAATCTTATTCGCGACCGCCACGACGCCCTGAAAAAGACCATCCGAGAATCGGCCTTGCTTGAAATGGGGGACAAAGGTCCGGCGACGAAGGGAGCCGCACCAGGAATCGGGCAGGACGCTCTCTAGGCCGTATCCGACCTGGATGCGGTCTTCTCGATCGTTCACCGCAACCGCGATCAGCACGCCATTGTCGCGATCCGCGCGGCCCAGCTTCCACAGTTCCGCATGTCGCTGGACGAATGTGAACATGTCCTCGCCGTCGGTCGTCGGCACGGTCAACACCTTCACCTGAGCCGTGGTCTTTTGCTCCAATTCGCGGAGCCAGCCCTCGAGTTGTCGCTCAACGCCGTTGTCAATAATTCCGGCGCGATCGACGACAAAGGCGCCGGGGTCTGGAACGGTGACGGCGGCGAATACGGACGAAGCGCTAGCGGCCAACAGCAGCGCGGCGCTTAGGTAAACCGTAGGCTGAAGGCTGTAGGCTGTAGGAGGTGGGTCGTACTTACCAGGCATTGACAAGCTCCCCAAGAGCTTCGACGTCGCGGTAAAGAGCGTCAAAATCACCCCAAGTGGAGGTGTCGGCGGAGTGGAGCGCGACGCGCAATCCCAGCAGTTTACGACCGGTCAACGACTCCATCGCAGTAAGCACATCCATCGGAGCCTTGAAGTCTTTCTGGCCTCTGAGCCAAAGCAGACCGCGCAGCGTTCGGGTCAAATCGTCAGCGGCGCCCTGTTCCATGACGGGGACCAGCCGCTCTCGGCCGGCGCTGGCCAGCAGCCCTTGACGCAAAGTGATGAGAATTCGCTTTAGTTCGCGTTCGCATTGGAGGCGGACGTGGGCAGGGTCGAATGCCAGGTCGTTGAAATTGTCCTTGCCGAACAGGGTGGCGTGTCGCTGCTGAATCTCCATCAGCTCCAGGGGGAACGTGTCGAGCGAAGTGCGGATGTGCTCGGGCGTCATGATCAGCGGGGCGGTGATTCCGAGCTTGCCGAGCATTTGCCCCTCCTTGGCGAGGCGGCGCAATAGCGGCAGGTCCACGCGATCGACGACGAGCACGCTGCGGATGAGATCGCTATCCGCGCGAAACGATTCCGTCAACACCGCGCCGAAGACGGCCAGCGATTTGCCCGACTCGCCGAAGAGGTCCTGGATCAGGCGTGCGTACGATTGAACGTGCTCTCGCATGTAAACGATGATGCGATCCATTTCTCGCAGGAGTTCAGTCACGACCCAGCCCTCACGTTGACTACCGGTTCATTCGACACTCGACGCTTCCTTGGCGACCCTGGCGATGCGCGGGGACTCATACGCGACATAATCGGAATAATTCATCTGAATGGAGACGCAGTGATCCCCGGCGTTGAAGTTGATTCGTTCATTCTCACTCAGGCGCTCGTCGCAATAGGTTGCGAGCTTGAAAAGACTTCCGAAAGGCGGGATAGAGCCCGGGGTCAGCCCGGTCAGCTCTTGCACCTCCTCCTTGGAAGCGAATCGTAGCCTTTTCGTGCCCAGAAGGGAGCGCAGGGCGTGACTATCAAGGGCCAGATCGGCGGGAACGACGGCCATCAGAAAGTTTTCGCCTCCCTTGAGGATCAAGGCCTTGGCCCCACTATGGAGCGACGCCCCGCGGACCTCCGCCGCCTCGGCGCTGGTGTAGACCGCGCGATGTTGAGATTGTGAAAAGGCGATCCCGGCCTCGCGCAGCGCCGCCGTCAGGCGCGATAGGACGTTGGGGCCATTGGGCGAAGAGTCATGACGCGGAATTGGCATTTCGGTTTCTTGACGATTCTTCCGGCGCCTCGAAAAGCGATTGCTGGGTCGGGTTCTCCTGTGCGGCGCGTACGCGTACGTCGCTGATCTCCTCGATGAAGGCGTCAATGGTGTTGTACTTGCGATGGACGCTCATGAAGCGCACATACGCGACGGGATTGAGCCGTCGCAGGTGCACTCCTACGAAGCGTCCGATGTTTTCGGTCTTTACCTCCCGATCGTGGTTGCTGAAGATATCCTCTTCTACGCGATCGACGAGTTCTTGAAGCTGCTCCTCGCGGATGTCGAGTTTGGAGCAGGCCCGGGTGACTCCATTCAGGACGTTGTCCCGGTTGTAGGGAACGCGCTGCCCGCTCGCCTTGATGACCGTGAGTCGAAGGTCCTCTTCGACGCGCTCCTTGGTGGTGAAGCGCCGATTGCAGGAGGTGCAGACTCGCCGGCGGCGGATGGCGACGCCGCCTTCGGTGAGGCGGGAGTCGATGACTTTGTTGTCGGTATCCTTGCAGGATGGGCAGAGCATGGCGTCCTGAGCGTTCGCTTCGCTCACTACCTAAAAACTAGAGACCAGGATTTAGACAGGGCAACGCACGCGCGCCACCTCCCCAACCGTTGTTTCCGAATCTCAAGTTTCCAGTCTCTAGTTTCTAGTCTCTGGCAGTAGGGTGTCAAATTGCATAGAGTAGGCTGTAGACTGAAAGGCTGCAGGCTGTAGGTGGAAACGAACCTTTCGGGTTTCCGCATTCCACATTCACCATTCAGTTTTGGATGAGGGCTGATGTCGCGGTTGATTGACAAACAATTGGGCGGGATTCGCATTGTCGGCTTCTCCGTGGCCGGTGAAGAATCCGTGGTGATCGCGCCTGAATACAACGTCTGCTTTGACGTCGGCCGCGCTCCTCGCGAGGTGATCCCGATTGACAACGTGTGCTTGACCCACGGGCACATGGACCATTCGGCGGGGGTGGCCTACTACTTTTCGCAGCGTGGGTTTGTCGGGCTGGGACCGGGTCGGGTCATCGTCCATCGCAGTCTCGCCCAGCCGATCCAAAAGTTGATGGACCTCTGGTCGGACATCGAAGGGCACCCTACTTCCGGGCAGGTGTACGGCGTGGAGCATCTTCAGGATGTTGAAATCCGGCGAGGATTGCTGGTTCGCCCCTTTACGGTGAACCACTCGGGCAGCTCCCTGGGCTACTCGCTCATCGAGCGGCGGCACAAGTTGAAGGCGGAGTTCATCGGGAAATCCGGTCCGCAACTGGTTGCCTTGAAAAGTGAGGGAGTGTCCATTGAGGAGCGGACCGAGGTCGTGCTTCTAACGTGTACGGGTGACACGGCCATGGGGCGGTTCCTGGATTTGGACTTCGTGCGGCAAAGCCGGGCATTGCTCGTGGAATGCACTTTCTACGAAGCGGAGCACGTGTCCCGTGCGCGCGATGGCCGTCATCTGCACGTCGATGATCTGCCCAGGGTTCTTGCCGCTGTGCCGGATGCCATGGTCATGCTGACCCACGTGACCCATCGCACGGACCTTCGCCTGGCCAAGAGGATCGTCCAGAAAGTCCTTAAACCGGCGGATCTTGAGCGGGTGTCGTTCTTGATGGACCGCCCGGCCCGGACGCCGTCGCCGGCGGTTCATACCAGCCCAAGTCCGAATTGAGCGATTTGACGGGCAACAGATCAAGTTTTTTTCGCAATCCACTATTCGCCATTTACGCGCACGCGGGCGACCTGAGGCAGACGAGGACTGGATTCCCGCCTTCGCGGGAATGACGGGTAACGGTGGTCGCCGGAATGACGGGTAACGGCGGGCGACGCTGCTGTAGGGAGGGTCGGTGGCCACACCCTCCCAGACGCCGGTGATTTGGTGCGTGGCCGATACTGAAGGAACCCAGGCAACAGATTCTGACAATTGCATTCCTGGCCGAGAAGCCATAAAGTTGTCCGTTCCAACATAGACGTGGAGACGACAATTGCACAGGAGATTCGCAATGACCCGACGACGGAAAGTAACAGTATTGGCCGCGACCGCGGGCTTGTTGCTGATACAAACAAGCCGACTCGCCGCCGCGGAAAAGGGAGTCAAGCCCCGCGTCGAGAAACTGGACAATGGTCTTGAGATGTTGCTGGTCGAACGGCACGAGCAGCCGATCGTCTCTGGCTGTCTGGCCTTCGACGTCGGCTCGGTCAACGATCCCCGCGGCCAGAGCGGGATCGCCCACCTCTTCGAGCACATGCTGTTCAAAGGCTCAACGATCATCGGCACTACCGACTATCAGGCCGAGAAGAAGATCATCGAGGAGCAGGAAGCGCTCCGCGTGAAGATGAACCTGGAGATGGACAGGATGCGGGTGATGAAACGGCACGGCCAGATCGGCGACGTGCTCGACCCCGCGCAATGGACGGCGGAATACACATCCATGAAGAAGCGCTTTGATGAATTGACCGAACAGGCGCGGCCGTTCGTCAAGAGCAACGAGTTGTTCAATCTCTACACGACCAACGGGGGGGCGGGGCTCAATGCGGGCACGTCCGAGGATTTTACTATCTACTTCGTGCAGCTCCCCGCAAACAAACTGGAATTGTTCTTCTGGCTGGAATCGGACCGCATGGCCAACGGCGTCATGCGCGAGTTCTACGTGGAACGCGACAACGTCCGCGAGGAGCGGCGGCTGCGGACGGAGAGCACGCCCACGGGCAAACTGGATGAGGCCTTCGAGGCCTTGTTCTGGCAGTCACATCCCTACGGCGTTCCGGTGCTCGGTTGGGCATCGGAGGTCGAGTCGATCACTGCTCAGGACGTTCGTGATTTCTACAAGATTTATTACGCGCCCAACAACGCCAGACTGGTGCTGGTGGGGGACTTCGATTCGGACAAAGTGGTGGAGCTGGCCAAGCAATATTTTGGCCGGATTCCCCGCGGATCCACGCCCCCGGCCCCCATCATCACCGAGGAACCGAAGCCCATCGCCGAGCGCCGCCTGATCGGCGAGGCGGATACCAACCCCAGCGTGAGCATCCGTTACCACACGGTGGCCATGGGTCACACCGATGAAGCGGCCCTGGACGTGCTGGCCCAGCTTCTTTCCGGCAAGACCGGTCGGCTTTACAAGCGATTGGTGACCAAGGAGGAAGCGGCGATCGGACAGCCCTTCGCCTCCAATGGTTCACGCAAGTATGCGGGATACTTTGATATCAGCGTCACGGTGAAAGAAGGCAAGACGCCCGAACAGGTCGAGCAGATGGTCCTCGAGGAGATCGACAAGCTGCGCGAGGGGGAGATCAGCGATTACGAATTGCAGAAAGTGAAAAACCAGGTGCTTGCGTTTTCGGTGCAGCGCTTGCGAAGCAACACCGGCCTGATGTTCCAACTGGCCATCTACGACTTGTGGTACGACTGGAACTATATGAACGAGTCGCCCGAGCGGATGATGCAGGTCACGGCGGACGACGTTCGGCGGATGGTGAAGACCTATTTCGATCCCAAGACGCGGACGGTGGCGATCTACCGCACCAAGGCCGGCGCGACGAAGGATGAGGACCCGGAGCTGGCGGCGGCGCTGGCCAGCGTTCCGCCGGAGGCCCAGGGCATGGTCAAGTCGCAACTTACCAAGATCAAGGAATCCACCGACCTGGAAAAGCTGCAATCGGGCGTTCAGCGGTTGGAGCAGGCCATCTCCTCCGGGCAGATACCCGAGGAGCAGAAGGGCGTCATGAACGTCATGATGAAGGCGATGAAATCCCGCGTGGCCGAACTGGAGGCCGCCAAGAAGGAGTCTAAATAATATGCGTATACTACAGGCATTGAGGCACGAAGGCACGAAGGTACGACGAGATTCGGCGATAGGTGTAGGTTGGTTCTGCGTTCTTGCCGCGGCTATTCCAGCGATCGCTCTGGCGGACAAGCCCATGCCCGCCCATCCCAACGACCTTCAATATCCGAAACTGGAATACAAGATCCCGCCCGCTTCTCAATTTCGAGAGGTTCTTTCCAATGGCGTGGTCGTCTACATCGCGGAAGATAGAATGCTGCCGACGTTCGACCTGAATATCACCCTCGCAACGGGCAGCGCCTTTGAACCAAAGGACAAGATCGGACTGGCGTCGCTGACCGGCGAGGAGCTTCGCGACGGCGGCACGCAGGACCTGACCCCGGAAGAGCTGGACGAGAGGATCGAGTTCCTGGCCGCGAGCCTGTTCACCAGTATCGGCGAGACCAGCGGATCGGCCGGGATTTCGGTCCTTTCCAAGGACATCGACGCGGGCCTCGATCTGCTCATCAGCGTCCTTCGCTATCCCCGTTTCGATGAAGACCGCTTCCGTCTAGCCAAGGAACGGCGGATACAAAACATCAAGCGGCGCAACGACAGCACCGACCAGATCGAGCGATCGGAGTTTGGATTCCTGATGTATGGGGAGGACCATTTCAGCAATTGGTATCCCACTACCGCGACGCTCAACGCCATCACCCGCGAGGACATGCTCGCATTTCAGCGCAAGTACATTCACCCCGGCAACATGATCATTACTGTGTCCGGAGACTTCGATCGGGCGGATATGCTCAAGAAGCTGGAAAAGGCCTTCTCCAACTGGCCGGTGGGTGATAAGTCGCCGAGAACGTTCGCCAAGCCGGAATATGAGCCCAAGCCCGGGGTTTATGTCATTAACAAGGAAGACGTTAACCAGGGCCGCGTGACCGTCGGCCATCTCGGCGTGGTGCGCGGCACGCCCGACGAGTTCGCTTTGCAAGTTATGAACGGCATCCTCGGGGCTTCCGGCTTCCGGTCGCGTCTGGTCGCCAAGGTGCGGTCGGACGAGGGGCTGGCCTACAACACGGGCAGCATGTTCGGTCAGGGTGTCTATTGGCCCGGCGCATTCCGGGCATGGTTCCAGAGCAAGAGCAACTCCTGCGCCTACGCAACGCGGATCGTGCTCGATGAGATCGCGCGTATGAAGACGGAAAAGGTCAGCCAGGCCGACGTGGACGACACGGTCAACTATTACGTAGAGAGCCTCCCACAACGATTTGAATCGAAGATGGCCATCCTGGGGACGTACGCCGGCGACGAGTACACGGGACGCGATTCAGGCTATTGGCAAACGTACGTCGAAAACCTCAAGAAGGTAACGCCGGACGACGTGCAGCGCGTGGCCCAGAAATACCTCCATCCCGATCGGCTCGTGATCCTCGCCGTGGGGGACGCCGAAGCGATCGTGGCGGGGGGGTACGACAAGGCCAAGGACTTGCACTTTGACTCCTTCGGATCGGTAAATCGCCTCCCCCAGCGCGACCCGGATACCATGCGCCGCTAGTTGCCGGCTGAGATGGGTCAGGGGCAATTGATAGGCCAAGTGAATGACCCCCACCAAGCCGAGGGATACCAGCCGAGCCTACCTGTCCCTTAGGCAGATGCTGGCGGTTCAGGCTATGGCCGCTCGCGGTTGCCTCCCGGTTGGTTTCCTCGCATTGGTCTTGACGGGGCGTGCGTTCGCAGCAGATCAGCCTGCCAGAATTGTCGGCGGCGCTGACGCTTTCGGTAATACATACACATGGCAGGTACACAACAACGGTCCCTCGCCGATCGTTGAAGTCCGCATTCCCCACTATCGCGCCGTGCTTTTCTATCCCCCGCAGGGTTGGTCGAGCGATTGCACAGCCCTGGTCCATGAGGGAGCCGGGAATGATCCGGGGGTTTGCACGGCGCGGGTTGAAGCGCCGGCCGACGGAATTGCGGCGGGGAGGTCGTGCTCGTTTTCCATGCAGGTCGCACCGGGTGGAGCGAAAAAGGGTTCGGGCCAGGTAACCGTAAAGTTTGCCGACGCGAGCGAAACGCGAGTTGCGGGAGTGGAATTGCCCCAGCGCGAAGAAGCGGGGGACATGTATTTGCCCTTATTAGGTCTGGGCGGAGTATTCGCGGTTTTCGTGATCGCACAGGCTGTCCGCAAACTTCGTCGAGGCGCTAGTCAGTCCGACGGATGGAAAGCGGAGGGGACAGAATCTCATTGAGGATGATCGCCCGGCGCAAGTCCTTCCGCGTGGGACGTTCAAAGGAGTCGGGGTCGGCTTCGGGCAGCGGCGCTGGAGCGACATGAGGTTCGACGTGGCCGATACGCTTCTCGAGGAGTTTGGCTTCTCGCTCCTCGCGGTCATCAATGGTTCGGCGTCCCGTCGCGCGTTGCTGCGCCCGCCGGACCGGCTTGGGGACGCTCTTTCTAGCGGGCTTTGGCGCCGGAGGAGGCTCGGTGCGGCTCGGGCGTGGTTGCGGCCGGCGGAACACTTCCTCAACGTCCACCGCGCCGTCCAGCACCACGTCGAGGATGGTTTGCACCATCGGTGGAAGATTCTTGGGGACTTCCACTTGTGGACGCTGGGTCGCCAACGGTCTGGCTGCCGGCCTCTCTCGTGTGATCGCCTGCGGACGTTGTCGTGGCGGCATTGGGCGGGCCATGGGCAGCGCGGGGCGATCCATCGCCCGTGGCGGCGGCCGCTCCTGTAGTTCTCGCTGGGCATCCGCTTCTTCACGAGAGCGGTTGATCTTGGCAATGATTGCCTTTGCAAGACCCCCAAGCGCGGACCCGCCGATGATCACCAACACGATGATCCCTTCGATCCAGTCGCCGATGTTCTGCACAGCCAGCATATTCACGCTCATCTCGCGGGACCGCGCGGATGCCTGACAGTTTCGAAGCCTCGATCCGCCTGCGGCTCTAATGGCTATCCCTTTTGATCGGGGGGGCCGTCGCCGCGGCCGATGGAATCGCGCATCCCCGTATCCGCCTGGATATTCTTCATGCGGTAATAGTCCATGATGCCCATGTTTCCCTTTCGGAATGCATCGGCCATTGCCTTGGGAACTTCCGCCTCGGCGAGAGTGACCAGGGCACGGTTTTCCTCGATCTTGGCTTTGTTCTCGGCGGCGAGGGCCATGGCCATCGCACGTCGCTTCTCGGCCTCGGCCTGAAAGCGTCGTTTGTCGGCCTCGGCCTGATCGGCCTGGAGCTTGGCGCCGACGTTTTCTCCGACGTCCACGTCGGCAATGTCGATGGACAGAATCTCAAACGCCGTTCCGGAGTCGAGTCCCTTTGCAAGGACCGCCTTGCTGATCCGATCCGGGTTCTCAATCACTTCCTTGTAGGAATTAGCCGATCCGATGGCGCTGACGATGCCTTCGCCGACGCGAGCGATGATGGTCTCCTCGGTGGCGCCGCCGATCAACTGGCGAATGTTGGTCCGTACCGTGACCCGTGCCTTGGCTTTGAGTTGAATACCATCCTTGGCCACTGCGTCGATGGTGACTTTGCTGACGTCGCCGCGCGGGCTGGGAACATCGATAACCTTGGGATCGACGCTGGTCTTGACCGCGTCGGTAATGTCCCGGCCGGCGAGGTCAATGGCGCAGGCTTTTTTCCAATCCAAATCCAGAACGGCGCGATTGGCCGCAATCATCGCGCGGGTGACATTGGGCACCCGCCCGCCGGCGAGATAATGACTTTCGAGGTCGTTGGAGGTGATGTCGTGAATGCCGGACTTCACCAGTTGGATTTTGCTCAACACCACCGTCGTTGCGTCTACTTTCCGCAGTCGCATCCCGATAAGATCGAACATGCCCACGTCGGCGTTGCTCATGTACGCTTGTAGCCAAAGTCGGAAGAACTGAAGGAGCACCAGGACGATGGTCAGGACGATCAGGCCGAGGATGACCAAGCCGATGGTCCAGATGGGGCTGCCGCCCGAACTGCTTTGTCCTAATAATAGTGTGGCGAAGTCACGCATGTTTCAAAAGCCTTTCGCGATTTAGCGCCGCCCATGGGGAAGGCGCGGTATCGAACGGCGCCACCCACAAGGCACGGCGCTACACGTTTCAAATGCTGCCTAGGCTTTCCTCTCCTTGACGGCCAGTTGACCGCTAACCATCCGCAAGCCTTCCACGGCTATGCCCGCTTCTAACATGCCCAATTCAGCGATGCAGGATACGCGCTTGCCGTTGAATTCGCAAATTCCCACGGGGCGAAGCGGCGTAATCGAGCGGCCGGTCTGTCCGACATAGCGGCCGATTTCCTCGACTGGGACGCTGGTGTCGCGGGAAGTTATCACCGGGTTAGGCGGTGCGATTCTTCGGCCCACCCAGGTTTGAGGCCAGACCCTTACCGTCACGACCGCCAAAACGGGAAGGACCACGAGGCACGTGAGCACTGAAATCGTTCCGGCCAGCTCTCCACCGTGGCGAAACGTCTGAACGATTCCGGCGACAAGCAGGGCGACCCCAACAATCGACAGCACGCCGTGCGAGGGGATAAACAGTTCGGCGATCAGCACCAATGCGCCTGCGCCGAACAACAAGGCAATGATCGCAACTTCGGACATAGGTTTCTTCTTTTACGCGCGCCTTGCGGCACGAACCACCACCCGGTTGCCGCGGCGCTCGATTACTTCGATCATGCAGTTCGGCTCAAGGTACTCGCCTTCGGTCACAACGTCGACGAGGACGGAACCAAACCGCGCCTTTCCCGCCGGCCGTAACGTCCCTTCGGCCTGACCAATGTCGCCGACGCGGGCCATCCCACGATAGGGGTCCTCCACGGCCACTTGGGAAGGTGTGGGATTGGCCGGCACCAGCTTGTTAAAGACGGGCACTCGGGGGAGGAAACGGCTCAACATCATCATTCCCACCAGCGACGCCGCCATCGACGACACCAACGTAGCGACGGCGAGCTTCAGGCCGTGAAGCGTCGTGGGCATGACGGGGAAGATTTGCGGGAACGAGCGGCCCGGTTCGTCGGGAATGAACGTGGCGACCAGTCCCGAAAGGACCATGACGAGGCCGCTGATCCCGGCGACGCCGAAACCGGGAATTACAAACAATTCCAGGCAGATGAGCAGCAACCCCACGAAGATCAGGACGATCTCCCACACATTGGCCAGCCCGGTCACGTAGGGTGCACCGACAAAGATCGCCAATCCTATGAGGGCGACAAGTCCAGGCAGTCCGACGCCCGGCGTATGGAATTCCACATAGGCCGCCAGAAAGATGACCACGAGCAGGAATCCCCGGACGTAAATGGAGGTCATCCAAAGGGCGAGCGCCTCGGACCAGAGCGGCCTCAACGGAATGAGCGTGCCGAATCCGTATCGCGTCCGCAAATCGCCTTCGTCCGTGACGATGCCTTTGCTGAACCCGTAGGCCTCGGCTTCTCCGGCCGACATTTCCAGTAGCTGGTCGCTTGCCACAATGGGCTGCCTCGTCTCGACCTCCATGCTCAGGACGGGATCGAAATACTTCTCTACGAGCTTCCATTCTGAGGCGGGTTCCGCGGGGGACGAATCGATCGACACGGCAGCCTCTTCGTCCTGGCCTTCGATCGATTTCTCATCTTTCACCCAGCCCGGCGGCTGGAAATCAGGAATCAGTTTTTGCAATTCCTCCGTGAAGACGAACCGTCGCTCCTCAGTATCGGTGTTTTCGACCCACCAGACTTCGCGTTCCGGAAGCACGAACGCCTCGCAGAGGTTCTGGTCGTAGCCGCGCAGTCGGCAGGACGCACGGAACTCCGCCAGCACAGGTGTGTGTGCCTTGGGCTGCAACTCCTCCGGCACGGCCCCGACGCCGGAGGGACCCATCATGATAACCTGCGAATCGCCCATGCGCGACGATCGGGCCATCACAATTTCTTCGCAGGCGACGGCGACGATCGTCCCGCCGGAGTGTGCGTTCGTGTTCACCCAGGCGATTGTCTTGATGCCGTCGAGGTTCTTAATGAGGTCGGCAATGGCGATGGAGCTGGTCACCAACCCGCCGGGAGTGTCAAGCTCGAAAATGATGATCTTGATGTCTTGCTTGCGAGCCTCTTCGATGCGCCGCTTGAGGCTTTCAACGGTTACGTCGGTAATCTCGTCGTGCAGGGGAAGGACGGCCGCCTTCGGCTGGGAGGCTTTGACGCCGGGTTCCGGTTCCGCCAAGGCGAGGGAAGCCGTCAGTCCAGCCAGTGCGACTGCCATTAAGGCCCAATAGGGTCCAACCTCGCGGTTTCGTGGAAAACATCGCTTGGTCATGTTGGAAGCCTCACGCTAGATGCAGGATACAAAGTCCCTTGTTGCCTTAATTGTACTACCTCTGATTATCGGCGACAAGTCCAGACAACGTGTGAGATTGTAACTCCGCGCCAGTTGGTCAGGGTTTGCTGTGCGCCCCGCGGGTTTAACCGAGGGGTTTAACAAGGGCGCGACCTTGCTTCATTACGACTCGCACGCAGTTTCGCCCCGGTTCGTAGAGCCAGCGTTCGACAGACGGCACATCGAGTACTACCAGATCGGCCTGCATTCCGACCTGGATCGCACCCAGGCGATCGTGGCGATTCAGGGCGGCGGCGGCGTTGGCCGTCGCGGCGACGACGACCTCGATCGGCGTCATTCGCATCTGCGTGCAGGCCATGGACATGACCAGCGGAAGCGGCTCGACCATCGACGAGCCCGGGTTGTAGTCCGTGGCCACTGCGACCGGCAAGTCAGCCTCGATCAGTCGTCGAGCGGGAGCTTGCTCGACGCCCAGGAACCACGAGCAACCCGGCAGGAGCACGGCCACGCAACCGGCCCGCTTCATCGCGGCCATCCCCGCATCGTCGATCTTCTCCAAATGGTCGGCGGAAATCGCTTCGAATTCTCCCGCCAACGTCGAAGCCCCCATCTGCGTGATTTGATCCGCGTGGAGCTTAGCTCGCAGGCCAAACCGCCTCGCCAAGGTCAGGACTCGCCGCGCCTGCTCGATTGTAAAGGCCGTCGTCTCACAGAACACATCGCAGAACTCCGCAAGCCGTTCATCACGAAGTCTTGCCAAGACCTCGTCGCTGAAGACAAGGTCAAGGTATTCATCCGACCGGCCGCTGAACTCGCGGGGCGTGGTATGGGCCGCGAGATAGGTTGCCGCCAACTCCATCGGCTGGATCGACCGCAATCGCTGAACGGCCTCGAGCATTTTGAGCTCGTCGTGGATGGTGAGCCCATACCCGCTCTTGATTTCCGCCGTCGTTACGCCGTTACGCAACATTCGCGCAAGTCGCGGCAAAGCGGTTTCAACAAGTTCCTCCTCGCTCGCGCGTCGAACGGCCTCAACGGTGACACGGATTCCGCCGCCGGCCTGGGCGATGTCGGTGTAACTCTTTCCCTCAATTCGTTGCACGAACTCGCCTTCGCGGGTTCCGGCGAAAACCGCATGGGTATGACAGTCGACGAGCCCCGGCAGCACGCATCCGCCGCGGGCATCGATGGATTCGCAGTCCGATGGAATGTTCGATTGCGTTTCCGGTCCAAACCATGCGATTCGCTCGCCGTCGATCAGGACCGCCGCCGAGCGGATGCGCTCGACCGTCCTCATCAACCGCCCGGGAACCGGGCCGGGAGGCACCAGGACCAGCTCCCCGATGTTTCGGATGACCAGCATGCGCAATTGCCGCTTAAACCGTGCAAAATAATCTGGGACGATGCCCGAAATGCTATGATAGCATGATCGGCCTGCATAGGGTGAGTTCACTTTGCGGCTTGGCACCCGTCGAAGCGGAGGTTATCGTCCTATCCTGGCGTAAAATTCCTGGCATTTTATGGAGATTTGGTTGTGCGATTGATGCGTCGTTGGGTGCCATTGTTTCTCCTGATTGCATGTGCTGCTTGCGGAGCGACCGGCCGCGCCGCGCCGATCGACCCCGCACGGACGCATGAAATCCCCAAGTTTACGATTCCGCCCGTCGTGCCCGGCGCGGCCTATGAACGATTTATGGTCATTGGAGATATGGGAACGGGGCGTCCGGATCAGTTCACGGTGGCTCTCGCCATGGCCCGGCGGGCGGAGTCCGACCAGGTCAATTTCATTCTCACCGTCGGCGACAACATTTATGAAAACGGCGTCTCCTCGGCGGACGATCCCCAATGGAAGACCAAGTTTGAGCTCGTGTACGCCGATCCTGCCTTGCAGCTCCCCATCTACCCCACCCTCGGCAACCACGATCATCGCGGAAACGTCAAGGCGCAGGTCGAGTACTCGCAGCACAATAAGAACTGGATAATGCCTGCCGAGTACTACACGTTTACACGAACGCTTGGTGACGGGACTGCCGTTCAGTTCTTCGCCATCGACAGCGATCCGATCAAGAAAGAGGAACAAGAGGCTGCCGCGCAGATCGAGTGGCTGGATAAAGAACTACGCAGATCGACGGCACAATGGAAGCTTGTATACGGTCACCACCCGCTCTATGCCAACGCCGAGAAACCACGCGCTGGAGAACGAAGCGTGATGAGAGCGGCGCTGGAATCCATCTTTGCCAAGCACAAAGTGGACGCCTACTTCGCCGGTCATGACCATACATTGGAAATGCTCAAGCCGGTCCAGGGCGTGCACTACGTGATTACCGGCGGCGGAGGCGGGCCGGATATGGCCTATGGCATCCAGTGGACCGATGCGGCCTACTATGCGGCCACGCTGGGGGGGGTCACGCTGTGTCGCGTCTCCAAAACTGAGTTGGTCATCGAATTCGTGCGCCTGGACGGCAAAACGGAATACGCCCACACCATACGCAAGGAATAACGCGCCCTCGTAGACTCGTGAACGACGTTTCTCATACCGGTTCGGCACTGCCTCTTCAACGCCCGCGAACCAGCTTGAAGGCATTGGCGGCTTCGGTGCTTCTTTGCGGCATCCGACCGGCGACCGCGGCGCGGCTCACGCCGAACATTTCGCTGAAGATGGCCGCGGCCAGTCACGTCACTGTCGCTCTTGCAGCGGCCGTTCTACTTGCCGCCATCGTTGCGTGGATGGAGCGCACACCACTTGATATTCTCTGGGACGCAATCGTCCGAGATTTTCTAAAAGATCCAAAGGAAAGCGTTCTTATCACCGGAGGCGTAATCCTACTTATCGAAGCGGGGTTCGTGGGGCTGGCGTTTGTGATGATGTCCTGGGGAGCGGTTGATGAGCCGCTGCGGGCCAGTTTTTCGCATTCGATTCGCAGAGTCTGGTGCCAGACCCCCCACGCGATGTTTATCAATTTGCTGGTGGCACTGTTGGCGGGTTATCTTGATCGGCTGGATGGCACTTGGAGGTCCGCTCATCCGGTGGCGTATCCGCCAATGCCGCCAAACATGGTACCCAACACTCCGGCCTGGAATGCCTACTTTGCTGAAGTTGGACGCATCGAGCGAGAAGCCCGGGCGCTGAAACCGTGGTATCTGCGCCACGGCGAGCCGATTGTGGTGGACTTCGGCTTCTTGTGCGGGATTTGGTTCTTGGCCGCGATGCTGCGGGCGGTGGGCGTGCCGCGTGCCGGGCCGCTGATGCCGCGTCAGCCGCGCTGCGACGCCTGCGGCTACGACCTGACCCTGATGCCGATGGAAAGTCGCTGCCCGGAGTGCGGTGAACCTGTGACTGCTTCATTGGGACCCGATGCCAGGCCGGGAACACCTTGGGAACTTCGCCGAGGACATCCGACGCAGGCATGGTGGCGGACCGTTCATGCGGCGATCTTTCAGCCCATGGTTTTGGGGCGCATGTTGCGATTGACCTCTCCGGGCAGGGCGCATCGCCGCTTCCTGCTTATGCACCTGCCGATCATCTTCCTCATCGGTGGAGCGAGCGTACCGACGTTCTATTACGTCATCGAAGGAAAGAGCCCTTTTCTGGAAGAGCCCAACCTTATATGGATTGGCATCCCTGCCTTCGGGACAGTTTGTGCGGTGGGAGCACTGATTGTGTCGCTGGGGTCGGCAGGGCGCTACGCACTCGTTTATCAAATCAGAGACAAGCGCAATCTTCTCACCGGCGCGATCCAAGTGGTTTCGTATCTCGTTGTTTATCTCATCATCTGGCAGATATTCGGAGCGGTGACTGCGATATCCGTTACGGCCATGGCTAACAGCGGCTGGTTCTCCGACCTCTCCAGTTCAATACGCCTCGGACCCGAACCGCTGGCCCTTTTCCTTTGGTTCGTTCCCAACCTCGTGTGTGGACTGGCGTATTGGATGCTGGTTAAACGGGCCGTTGCCGCAACGCGATACGCGAATAAGTAAAGGCAGCCAGGCAAAGAGGCAACAAGGCGAAAAGGCAGACTAGCATCCATTCCCTTCGTGCCTTTGTGCCTTCGTGCCTACCCTTTTCGTGGCCTGATCCGCATCCGTCGATAAGATAGCGCCCATGAATCGGCCCACGAACCGACCGATTGTCATACTGATCCGCGACGGCTGGGGATCGAACCCCCATCCGGAGTGGAATCATGCCAACGCCGTTCATCTAGCCCGCAAGCCGGTTGATGACCGCCTGATGGCGGACTACCCCCATGTGCTGATCCGAACCTGCGGGACCGACGTCGGCCTGCCCGACGGCGTCATGGGCAACAGCGAAGTCGGGCACCAAAACATCGGCGCGGGGCGTATCGTCGAGCAGGAGATCATGCGCATCACCGGACGCATTCACGACGGAGCCTTTTTTTCCAATCAAGTCTTGGTGCGTGCATTCGAGCGAGCCGCACGAACCGGCGGGCGCGTGCACATTTTGGGATTATGCAGCGACGGCCGCGTACACAGCGACCTTGACCACTTGTACGGTCTGCTCGAATTGAGCCGCCGCCTGCGTTTCCCCGGTGATCGGGTGGCCGTCCACGCCATCACCGACGGAAGGGATACGTCGCCGAATTGCGGCGTCGATTTCGTTCAGGCTGTGGAAAAGAAGTGTCGTGAGGTCGGTGTCGGTCCGGTCGCAAGCGTCATAGGTCGGTATTACGCGATGGACCGCGACAACCGCTGGGATCGCATCGAGACCGCTTATCGAATGCTCGTCGCGGGCGAGGGAAAACAGTTTGCTTCCGCCGTTGAAGCGATCCGTGATTACTACGACCATCCTTCCGAGCCGAGTCGATCCGGCGATGAGTTTGTTGTGCCCAGTCTGGTCGTTCGTGGCAATGGCGCCCCGACCACGATCCGCGACGGCGACAGCGTGGTCTTCTTTAACTACCGCGGCGACCGCCCCCGGCAACTCACCAAGGCGTTCGTCTACGACGAGTTTCCCTATCGCGGTCCCGGCCCGAGCCACCCCAATTACGGATTTGATCGTGGCCGGAAGCTCGACTTGTATTTCGCCGCCATGACTGCCTACGAGGAAGGCTTGCCCGTACACGTTGCCTTCGACAAGCCGCCGAAATTGGAGGGGATTCTGGGGGCCTACATCGCCGAGCGCGGCCTGCGGCAGTTCCGCTGCGCCGAAACGGAAAAATATGCCCATGTGACGTTCTTCTTCAATGATTACCGCGACGACTCATTCCCCGGTGAAGAGAGAGTGCTGGTGCCCTCGCCACGCGACATCAGCACCTATGATCAGAAGCCGCAGATGTCAGCATACGAAGTGACCGAGGCCATGGTCCGCAGGATTGAGTCGGGAGTGGATGATCTAATGGTGCTCAATTACGCCAACGGCGACATGGTGGGCCACACGGGCAACCTTCAGGCTGCCGTTCGCGCCGTCGAAGCCGTCGATGAATGCGTCGGCCGAGTGACGGACACCGTTCTCGCCCGTGGCGGTGGACTGATCGTCACCGCCGATCATGGCAATTGCGAACAAATGATCGATCCGGCGAGCGGCGCGCCTCACACCGCGCACACGACCTATGACGTCGAACTCATCGTCGTGGATGAACGATTTCGCGGACGTCGCCTACGCCCCGGCGGCCGCCTGGCCGACATTGCCCCGACAGCACTTGAGATGCTTGGCATACAAAAGCCTGCGCCAATGACCGGAACATCATTGATCCTTGACAAATGACGGAATGACCCCGTTCCTTGAACGATCGCGGGTTGGTAAACTCTTGGTGTGGGCACCAATACCCGGTCAATGGACGGTCTGCGTGGGAAGTTCGTTGTGCTCGACGGCCCCGACGGCGCGGGCAAATCGACCGTCGGAAGGCTCCTGGTTCAACGCCTCACCGAGGTCGGCGTGCCCGTCGTCCAGTGCAAAGACCCCGGTGGAACCAGGATCGGCGATCGAATCCGCAGCATCCTGCTCGATTTTGACCTGGCAACCATGGATCATCGCTGCGAAACGCTGTTATTCATGGCTTCCCGTTCTCAACTTGTTGCGGAGATCGTCCGACCGGCCTTGGCGGCGGGAAACCTGGTCCTGTGCGATCGGTTCATTTCCGCGACTTGCGCGTATCAGGTCGCCGCTGGTGACGATCTGGATGCAATTCTGGAATTGGGTCGCCTCGCCGTAGGAGACACCTGGCCCGCAATGACATTTGTGCTGGACGTGCCCCCTGAGATTGGCTTTGAGCGCCTTCATCGACGCCAGGACACGAGCCGAACCGCTTCGTCGCGGGGCGAAGTCGCCGCCGCTTTGACCGGCCGCCTGGACGCCATGGAGCGCCGCCCCCGCTCATTCCACGATCAAGTCCGGGCCAACTTCCTGGCCTTGCCCGGCAGGTATCCCGCGCCGGTGGAAATCGTGGACGCCTCCGCTTCGCTGGAGCAAGTGGTAGAGACCCTGTGGAAGCGGCTGGAGAGGCTTGGTGAGCAATGACCGAGCAGGCGATTCGCGAGTTGTTGGAGTCGGTGCGCGGAGGACGGCAGTCGATCGACGAGGCCGTCGCCCGGCTTCGGGCCATGCCTTTTGAGGATCTCGGATTCGCCAAGGTCGATCATCACCGTTCAATTCGTTGCGGCTTTCCGGAGGTTATTTACTGTGAGGGAAAGTCGGCCGCGCAAGTCGCCGAGATCTTTACCGCCTGCGCTCGTTCGGAGGTGAACGTCATCGCCACGCGGGCGAAGCGCGAAGTCTTCGACGCCGTCGTCAAGACGCACATGAAGGCAGAATACAACGATGCTGCCCGAACCATTACTCTGCGACAACGAGAGAGAGTGCCCTCGTCCGGCACGATCGCCGTGGTATGTGCGGGAACGAGCGATCTGCCCGTCGCCGAAGAAGCGCGGTTGACTTGCGAAATCATGGACCAGGCCACGGCGATGTTCTATGACGTGGGCGTGGCCGGGATTCATCGGCTGCTCGCCCACGCGGCGGCATTGCAATCCGCAAGCGTTGTGATCGTGATCGCGGGCATGGAGGGGGCGTTGCCCAGCGTGGTGGGGGGGCTGGTGGATTGTCCGGTGATCGCCGTGCCCACCAGCGTGGGCTACGGGGCGAGTTTCGGCGGCGTGGCCGCATTGCTTGCCATGCTCAACAGTTGTGCATCGGGCGTGACGGTGGTGAACATTGATAACGGGTTTGGAGCCGGGTACGCGGCGACGTTGATGAACCGTCGTGCCCAATCCTCGAAGAGTTAGAACATGGCGCTGGAGTTGATTGTCACCCACGAAATCGCCGCGGCCCCCGTGCGCCGCGACGATGCTCACAAGGGCGAAGTCGGGCGGATCGTCATCATCGGCGGCTGTTGCAACGAAGTGTGCATGGTCGGCGCCCCGGCACTGGCCGCCAACGCCGCTTTTCGCAGCGGCGCGGGACTGGTTCAAATGTTCGTTCCCGAGGCGATCCGCACTTCGACCGCCGTGCTCGCGCCCTGTGCGACGGTGCGTACATTGCCGACGGATTCGGCGAAAATACTTCAGGCGATCGCCGATTACCATGCCGACGTGATCGCCATCGGGCCGGGACTTGGCGATTCATTGGCCGCATCGGTGGTCGCGGAATTGCTGGCCGGATTTCGCGGGCCGATCGTCGTGGACGCCGACGGGCTGAATCTCCTCTCGACTGTGACTCGTCTTGAAGTTCCCGACGCGCGGCGCATCGCGCTTACGCCGCACGCGGGCGAAGCGAGACGACTGCTCGCGGCTCGTGGCATCGACCAGGCGATCGACGCCTCAGCCTCATCGCGCCGCGCCGCGGCGAGTGCATTGGTAGAGGCCTATGGCTGCACGATTGTGCTCAAAGGCCGAGGGACCATCGTCACCAACGGCGACCGCATCCACACGAATCAGACAGGCAACGCCGGAATGGCCACGGGCGGGATGGGAGACGTACTTACGGGCGTGATTGCGGCCTTGATTGGCCAACACATGGACCCATTCGAGGCCGCCATTCTAGGCGTCTACCTCCACGGCCTGGCCGGCGACTACGCCGCGGAGGAACTGGGGCGATGGTCCATGACCGCCCTCGACGTGATCGACTACCTCCCCGAAGCCTTTCGCGAGCACGAAATGGCCGAGGCGGAGTAACGGGATCACTAGAGTATTCTCGGTTTTCGTATAGCGAGCCGCGGGCTTCACCCCGCGCGGACTTACGGCCAGGAAGCCCGTTTCGGAGTCTGGCGGAGTGCTACACGATTTCCGATATTGCTCTAGGATTCACCAAGCAGTTGTCGGGACGCGGCGAGGAACTCCCGCGCCTGGCCAATAAGAGTATCTGCGTCTCCTCGAGCCAGCACTTCTTCGACGCCATAGTCACCCTTAACGCGCTTGTCGAATGCATCGAGGAGCCAGCGGTGAAACTTTGGGTCGAGCGCGCCGGTCTTGGCGAAATGTTCGCCGAACGCCGCATGGACCCCCGCATGCTTTCGGAAACGACGCCCTTTTTCGGACAAGAGCGATTCAGCGGTGTAGAACATGGCGTAATATGCACGCGACGCAGCGAATTCAGTGTACCCGTCACCCAATAGGTGTTCCGCCGCCGCGATCGACTGCTCGCTCTTATCCAATAGCTTGCGCGTAATCTCCTTCACGCGGGAATGGCCTCCTCGCGGACGTTCTGAAGGAACACAGTATCGCCATGAAGCCATTCATCATGCGAAACAAATACTCGGCTGATGCTCACGCCGTATTCGAGCGACAACGAGCTGATGATCTCGCTCGTGCGGTCTACGTCGGCAGCGTAGTTGTCCACCCGATCGAGTACGATAAGCACATCGAGGTCTGACTCCTCATCGTCGTCGCCTCGGGCATGAGAACCGAAAACAAATACACCATTAAGCCGCCGACCATAGCATCGGGCCAACGAAGTTCGCAGTTGGATTGCAATTTCGGAGGTTCGCATTGTCATGCGGTCATCACCGCTCACACTAGGTAATCATTTGGAATCGGCGCAGGGCGTCTTCAATGGCGGCGCGCTTATTGTCAGGACATGGGTACTTGCGTTTCGAAGCGCTGATACGATTCGGTGCTTGCCGCATTGTCATGCCGTTCAGTGACAATACGTGTGCGATCCAACAGGTTTTTGGTGTGAATTTGGCCTGCTTTTTGACCTCTGATTGAATGTCTTTGTAGGTAGCCATCGTCAACTCCTTAATTACGAGCGAAATCCAAGATTACCATAGCGTCTTCGGACTTCCATCGTCGCCTAAGTTGGTATTATAACACCTCTTTTGTTGGCGATTTGGAGAGCCTTTTCGTACCCCGCATCCACGTGCCGGAAGATGCCCGTGGCCGGGTCGGCGGTTAGGACGCGTTCGAGGCGGGCGGCGGCCTCTTTGGTGCCATCCGCGACGATAACTTGCCCCGCGTGGATGGCGTAGCCGATGCCGACCCCGCCGCCGTGATGAACGGAGACCCAAGTTGCCCCGCAGGCGGTGTTGACCAGAGCATTTAGGATAGGCCAATCGGCAATGGCGTCGGACCCGTCCTTCATTCCCTCGGTCTCACGATTCGGCGAGGCCACGCTACCGCAATCAAGATGGTCCCGGCCAATGACGATCGGGGCGCTTATCTCACCCCTCGCAACCAGCTCGTTGAAAATGAGTCCCATTTTGGCCCGCTCGCCGTAACCCAACCAGCAGATCCGCGCCGGCAATCCCTGAAACGCCACCCGCTCCCCGGCCAGACGAATCCATCGGCACAGGTGCTCGTTGTGCGGGAAGGTTTCGAGGACGGCCCGGTCGGTTCGAGCAATGTCTTTCGGATCTCCGGATAGAGCCGCCCATCGAAACGGCCCCTGGCCCTCGCAGAAAAGCGGGCGAATAAACCGCGGCACGAAGCCCTCGATGTCGAAGGCATTCTCAACCCCCTCGAGCTTCGCCTGGCCGCGGATGTTGTTGCCGTAGTCAAAGGTGACCGCTCCGCGTTTCTGCAATTCGAGCATGGCCTGCACGTGCTCGGCCATCGAGCGCATCGACTCGCGGATGTAGCGGTCCGGGTCGCTGCCTCGCAGTTTCGTCGCCTGATCAAAAGTCATGCGGTTGGGAACATAGCCGTCCAGGGCGTCGTGGGCCGAAGTTTGATCGGTCAGCAAGTCAGGTGTCACCCCGCGGCGAATCAGTTCCGGCAATACATCGGCGCAATTGCCCAGCAAGCCCACGGAAAAGGGCCGCGCGGTTTTTTTTGCTTCATCGATCCAGCGAAGGGCTTCATCAATGTCTTCGGTCGAACGATCGAGGTACTGGGTGCGAATGCGCCGCTCGATGCGCGACCGGTCCACTTCGACGCACAAACAAATCCCTTCCTGCATCGTTGCGGCCAGCGGCTGCGCTCCGCCCATGCCGCCAAGTCCGCCGGTGACCACCAACCGCCCGCGAAGCGACCCGCCGAAATGCGCTCTCGCCGCCGCACCGAAGGTTTCATAAGTGCCTTGCAGAATTCCCTGCGTGCCGATGTAAATCCAACTGCCCGCGGTCATCTGCCCGAACATAGTAAGGCCCATCGCTTCGAGCTTGCGGAACTCCTCCCACGTGGCCCAGTGCGGCACCAGCATCGCGTTGGAAATCAGGACCCGCGGGGCGTCGGGATGGGTTTTCACAATTCCCACAGCCCGGCCTGATTGGACCAGAAGGGTCTCGTCGCTTTCGAGTTGTTTGAGGGCCGCGACGATTCGATCAAAGTCCGCCCAACTCCGCGCGGCTTTGCCCGATCCGCCGTAAATGATCAATTCCTCCGGCTTTTCCGCGACCTCCGGATCGAGGTTGTTCATCAACATGCGCATCGCCGCCTCGGTCTGCCAGCTCTTGCAGTCCAAGCTAGTTCCGCGCGGGGAGCGTATGGTTCTGTTCAGGGTTTCGGGGGTGTGAATCGCAGAGGTCATGACACCAATTGTACGATTCCCATGACGCTGACGCCATATTTTGGATTTGCAAAAGATCGACAACCTGACACGGGAACATTCTCACCAGAGGAACGCCTTCAAACGAAGCGAGCCGTCACGAGCCTTATTGCCTCAAACGACTGAGCCGCATTCAGGGCATCGGCCTGAAGCATTGCCGGTCAGGTTGTACCCACACCGGACGCACAATCCACGCCGCGTTCTTCTCCAATTGCGCAACGGACCGCGGATCAGAGCGATTGTCGGGTACCCGGCCAGCCCCGCGATTACCATCCAAACGGGGAGCATAATGACCATTGGTACTCCCTGCGCAGGCCGGGCTTTTTGTACGATGGCCGGCCATTGCCATAAGGTTGAGGTATCCACTATAAGTGGAAGGACACAAATCAGTTTTCGGTGGAATGATTCGTCGGGACCACCCAGCCGGGCACTGTTCACTATCCAATCATAACTCAATTGAGCCGAAGCAATCGCCAGTATGATGATGACATATTTCCGGAAAAGCCTCGCGCACCGAATATGAAGGCGACAAGCTGCTTCGTTGGGTCCGGCGTCAATGGTTGTGGCCATTCGACCAGACTTAATTGAGCTATCAGCTGCGACGCAAGCGAACGAGTTTCCACTTGGCATTTTTTTTCGCCGACGTCGAGCGCGAAACACAGACCAAGCCGCGTCCACAGGATAGAGGGTCAACAAAACAAAAGGGAGCCAGAATGGGGCGGCCACAGCCGCAAAGGTTGTACCCTCATGATCTTCCCACATGAAAAATACTCGTCCCAGTGTGTGGACGGTTCGCTCGCCTCTTGGAGTTCGCGCAGAGGGTTGCGCGCGAAATGTGCATCGCTCCTCATGAAATCCGTGAGCTCCCCCGCATTCACGACACCAACTGCGGTGACAATGGATAATGCTGTCGTATGCGCTACAATTCAGTCCGGCGTGGTGCCAAATCAATACGTTGGTCGCGCGGTTGCGGTTAGTTTCCAGCACGCACTGCAGCCATAAATAGCCGACAACCAAACCCAGAGAGGCACAGACAAAAACGCGCACGGCACGAAACATGTGATGGGCGCTCGAATCCCGGTCTCGCTCGTTTGACAGAGTAGAGCGGCGTTACCGCCTGCATTGTCGACTACTTGTAGTATTGTGGCAAGAGGCGAAACTGTCGCCATTGCGGCTGGCTTGTGTCGACGGATTAAACGGCCCGGCGTTTTTGCTCGACTTTTTCAAGCCGTTCAAGGTTGTCGGCGATGCGCCATGATTGCGCGCCCTCGGTCTGGTGAATGTCGATGAGGTCGGCGCTGACCGGTTCCTCGGCGAGGGCCACCCGCGGCGCGGCGGGCTTCTGGCCATTGGATGAACGCTTTCCGACCGACGACCCGACGAGCCGCGCTCGGAACTGTGCATCACCGATGGTGATGACGTCGTTGTCCTTCAAGGTGTGGAACTGAATAGGGGCGTCATTTACCAATGTCCCGTTCGGGGTGAGCAAATCCAGAACCGCGGGGTATCCAAAATAGGTCAACAGCAACGCATGAGCACGGGAGACGCTGTTGTCGGGTAGGGTGATGTCGCAGCCGTTGCGGCGTCCGATCAGGCAGACGTCACGGTTGGGCTGCAAGACCCGGCCCGTAACCAGGTGTTCGAGCGCGACGAGGTTGGGAGTCGGTTCCAGATCGAACGGATGAACGTCGGCATGGCCGTTGCCGTTCGCGTCAGGCTGTTCGATCTCGACAAGCAACTCCCATTGATCGACGGTGAGTACATCGCCATCGTGCAACTTTTCATGTTGGAGTTCGAGTCCGTTGAGTTTGGTGCCCTCCGGTGTCAGCAGGTCCACAGCGAAGATCTCGTGGCCGTTGTTGACCAGGGCCGTATGCACCGGCGCCGCGCGGCGATGCTGCAGGTTCACCTTGCACCCCCCGCGCGAGCCGATCAGCGTGACCACCCGGCGGCAGGGAATCCGGGTGCCGTTTTGAGGGCCTTTTTGGACGACGAGATTGAGCCGAGGCGCGGAATCCGCGACCGTCGGGATCGCCGTTGTAGGGAGTTCGCTATCGTTTGTACTCATCATTCGGCACCAAATTCGGATCGACGCAGGACCCGAAAGGCCGTTGGCCGCCGTGGCGGCCTGGGGGAGGTCGCGCGGGTACCCTATCACCCTCCCCTGCGAGTATAGGAGTTTCCGGGGCCGATTTCCAGGCCTTTTTGATATTTAGCTGATTTTGAGCCTGCCCGGGGGGCTTTCCGAAGGGAGCGAAAGAATTCACAGCCTCGGCAGTCATCTGAGCTACCCTGGCGTTCTCCCAACTTCCGACGCCTGTTTTTCGCCGGAAATGGGCAAAACTAGTCATATAACGGCAGCATGGCCGCCCGACTTTTGTCAGATTTCACAGTTCATAGGTGACGCGTGGGTCTTTTGGAACGAAACAGCCGCGCCTTGGGTCCACAGCCGGGCGGTTCAACGATCCTCGAGCTGGAGGAATTCGACCAGGTACTGATCGTAGGCTTGCTGGCCGGAGGGGCTGCTAAGGGTCAATCCAAGCTCATTGATGACCTTGGTGCCCATGCCGATCCACTCCTTCCAGCAACCCGCACAAACGTTGGCCAGGATTTTCTCCCCAAGGGGACCTTTGAATGGTCGCTTGGCGAGCGGCCCATCCGGGCGACCGCAACGAGAGCATTGAAAGCCGGGAACCGAAGGGCCGCTATCGGGGCGGGGGGCATCGGGTCGAACATAGAGGAATGTCGGAACCGGCGCTCCCCAGCCTTCAAGGACACTCGCCATCGCGTCGCGGGGCATGCGATCGCCTTGCTCATCGGCGACGATGACACCGTTTGTTATCACCTCTATCGCTTTTTCTCGTTTGCCAGAGCGATCCAGGGCTTCGCCTAAGAGCTGGTATCCCTTGGACATTTTGGGGTTAAGTTCCAGCGCGCGACGGAGAGGTCCGGCGGCGTCTTCGAATCGCCCGGAGTCGAGATATGCCTTGCCCAGGCTGAAGTGGCCCAGTTCGTTGTCCGGGTCGGCCTCCGCCATCTGCTTGAATTGTTGGATTCGTCGGTCTAAATCCATTCGCCAGCACTCGAGCCTTCGCCCGTACTCCACTGCTCAAGAGCAGTGGCACAAGCACAAGTATTTCGCTTCCCCTACTTGCCTTGTTGCCTTTTTGCCTCGTTGCCTCTCCGTCATGCGGATGAGAGGAGTCGAACCTCCAAGGGGTTGCCCCCACTGGTACCTGAAACCAGCGCGTCTGCCAATTCCGCCACATCCGCCGCGGTATCGTGTTCACGCCGAACATCTCGGCCTGGGCGGCGTGAACCCTATCAGATTAGAGTCTGCATCACGTGTGTCAATCAGTCCGCCTGGTAAGGAAGTGACGGTGCGGCGGATCGAGGTATACTCTGATCTTGTGAATGAATCGCGCAAAAAACGATTGACCGACTACGCAAGCTGCGCGGGCTGAGCCGGCAAGCTCCCCATGGGAGCCCTGGCGCAGGTCGTGCGCGGCTTACCCCGACCGGGCGATCCGAACCTGCTCGTGGGCGCGGATCACTTCGACGACGCGGGCGTTTACAAACTCGACGCGTCGACGGCCATCGTCTTGACCGTGGACTTCTTTCCGCCGCTGGTGAACGACCCCTACGAATTCGGCCGCATCGCCGCAGCCAACAGCCTTTCCGACATTTACGCCATGGGCGGGCGACCGCTCGCCGTCCTCAACATCGTGGGCTTTCCGGACAAGGACTTACCCGTCGAAATCCTCGGAGAAATCCTGCGCGGCGGAGCGGAGCGCGTAGCGGCCGCCGGGGCGGTCGTCGCCGGCGGGCACAGCGTGCGCGACAGCGAAATCAAGTTCGGATTGTCCGTCACCGGTCTGGTCCATCCCGATCGCATCCTCACCAACGGCGGCACCAGGGTCGGCGACGTGCTTGTCCTGACCAAGCCCATCGGCAGCGGCGTCCTCTCGACCGCGGCAAAGAAAGGAATCATCCCAGAGTCGGACCTCGCCGAGGCTATCGACGTGATGTCCGACCTCAATCGCGGCGCGTGCGAAGCTGCCTTGGAAGTCGGCGTTCATGCCGCGACGGACATCACCGGCTTCGGCCTCATCGGTCACGCGCACGAAATGGCCGACGCCAGCGGCGTCACCATCGAAATCGACGCAAAGAGCGTTCCGCTCATGGCACGAACATTGGAGCTGGCCCGCGGCGGCACGGTCACTCGCGCGGCAGCGTCGAATCTCGAACACCTCGTCAACCGCTTCGCCGCGAAAGGCGTCGATGAAATGCTAATAAGGGTGCTTGCGGACGCTCAGACCTCCGGCGGATTGCTGTTGGCGGTCGCGCCCGACCGCACCGATACGCTCGTCAACGCCCTCAATAAACGGCACACCCGCGCGGCATCCGTTATCGCCAGAGTCCTGCCAAAATCCGAGAACACCATCGTCGTATCCTAGCGCGTCCGTCGATTCAGTCGTCGTTGCGTGTCGAGCATGATGACCGCCCCGGCAATGGCCGTCAGGCCGCTCAGCCATTGATGGACGGTCAGTCGTTCGTCGAAGAGAAAATAGGAACAGGTGCTGGTGATGAAGGGCTGCAAGAGGATGACCCCGGCGGATAAGGAAACGCCGATTCGGGCGATGGCCGCATAGTAGGTTACGTGGGTGATGGCGATGCCCACGAACGCCGACGCAACCAGCATCCCGAACCTTCCCCAGGAAAGCGACCACGCGACCGCCCCGTGATCCCGGCCATTCAGTAGCATCACACTCACAACACCGATCGCGGTGTAAAGGCTGATCGTGGCGAAGGAGATGATCGGGCTGATGTCATGCACGTAGCGTCGTACGGCCAGAGAATATCCGCCGTACAAAATCCCCGCGGCGATCGCCAGCATCACGCCCACTGCCGTTGCCCCCTGCGGAAGCTTTTCCCCAAGAAAACACAACCCCAGCAACCCCACGAAGACGATCACGACGCCTAACACATAAGTTGGCGAGCGCAGGACCGCTCGCTCCGCGGGGAACAGCAGGTACGCCCCAATTGCGACGAAACCAATCTGCAAGCGAAGTAGAAACGTAATCAGGCCGGGATTGATGTAGTAGGGAGCCAAGGCGAAACAGATCTGGGCCGCAATGTTGAACAGGCTTGGAACCAGCGCCGCCCGCCACAAGCCGGCAGGCAGCGTGTGATGCCACGCCCCCCACAACAACACCGGGGCCCAGAAAAGCGCGGTGATCCCATAGCGCCACCCGTTGGCCGTCCAGGCGTCGATGTACGCGGTGAAATACTTGAGAAACAGCGGAACGCTCGACCAACCCAGCAGCGTCAGCAGGATGAGCACGACTCCGCCCGCGGCGCTCTTGGTCGGCTTCACACATGGCATTATTGCGGTCACAATGGACGCCGACAAGGAGCAACAAAATGCGTGTGGCCGTCACCGGAGCGACCGGATTCCTCGGCCGATACATCGTCCGTCACTTGATGGCACAAGGCCACGACTGTCGATGCTGGTATCGACCGCGATCGGATCGCGGTGGTTTCGAGAGTTTCCCCCGACCGATCGAGTGGATCGAGGGCGATCTCGCTGATCCGGCCTCAATGGTTGCATTGGTGCGGAGGGCCGACGCAGTCGTACACGCCGCGCTCTACCGTCCCGGAGCCGGTTTTCGCGGGGCGGAGGGCGACCTGCCGACGTTCGTCGAGCGCAACGTCCTCGGCACGATTCGCTTGATCGAGGCGGCCCGAAAGGCCGGCGTCGGGCGATTCATCTTCATTTCCACCTGCGCGGTGCATGAGCGGATACTCGACGACCGCAAGCTGGACGAGGCCCATCCGCTATGGCCCACCTCCCACTACGGGGCCCACAAGGCCGCCATCGAGAAGTTCATCCACAGCTTCGGACTTGGGTTCGGATACGACATCTGTTCCCTGCGCCCCACGGGCATTTACGGTCTTGCCCACCCGCCAACGAGTAGCAAATGGTTTCAACTCGTTCAGGCCGTGGCCCGCGGGGAATCAGTGTCCAGTGATCGCGGAGGAAAGGAGGTCCACGCCGCCGACGTGGCCAGGGCCGTCGGCATCCTGCTCGCCGCCGATGGCGTCGCCGGACAATGCTACAATTGCTACGACCGGTACATCGCCGACCAGGAAGTAGCGGCCATCGCCAAGGAAATCACGGGCAGCAAGAGCACGATCGCTTCCACCAACAAAGGCCCGAAAAACCAGATCGACACCGCGAAAATCCGCGCCCTGGGCATGACCTTCGGCGGCCACCCGTTGCTCGAACAAACCATCCGCGAACTGCTGCATCCACCGTCTCCATTGGGATAAGGTCTGGGTGAGGGCGGAAAGGGCACGACATACGGAGCCGCGAGCGCAAAGCGAGCGGTTCTGGAGGGCGAGGCTCCCGCCGAGCCGAACTGGCAATCCGAACCCCAAGCGCCAGCGCGGGGTCAATTAGACCCTGAAAGGGTCTACGGAATGTAGCCGGGGGTAAGTCCGCCGCAGGCGGACGCCACCCCCGGAACCTGGCCCCCCCTCATTATTCACCCCTCTCCCTCCGGGAGAGGGGATGGGGGTGAGGGCCGTCATTCCCGCTTCCTCCGTCATTCCCGCGCAAGCGGGAATCCATTCCTGGTCCATCTTTCCGCCCGCAGGGCGCATGGACCCCGAAGGGGTCAACGAATGTAGCCGGGGGTAAGTCCGCCGCAGGCGGACGCCACCCCCGGAACCTGACCCCCCCTCATTACTCACCCCTCTCCCTCCGGGAGAGGGGATGGGGGTGAGGGCCGTCATTCCCGCTTCCTCCGTCATTCCCGCGTCCGCGTCATTCCCGCGAACGCGGGAATCCACTCTCTCAACTTCTTTCCTTCGTGCCTTTGTGCCTTCGTGCCTTTCTGCCTTTCTTCACCCCCGTCAACGGCGCAACCAACTGCTCATACAGCCCAAACAAGAACTCCAGCCGTTGCCGTTCCGAATCAAACGGCGCTCGCCGATAGCACCCATCCACCGCCCGATCCAATCGTTCGTGCGCCCGCCGCAGCGCCGCGGGCATGGCGTTGGGGTCGTACAGGTCGGCCAGCGTCGCATCCGGAAACTGCCCCCGCGCATCCAGCACCCCTTGCACGCACCTCCTACCCAAGAAAGCGGGTTAACCGGCGCTCCAATGTGTTAAGGTTGCTGGGGTGGCTTTGGCACTCCCAGATGACCAGCACTTTCCAGCCAAGTCGCCGTAACTCTTGGAGGTTGCGCATATCCCTCAGCCTATTCGCCGTCAACTTCCTCGACCAAAACGCCTTGCGAGTCGCCGGGGTCGAGTGCCCCTTTGAGCATGAATGCCTGTGCCAGAAACATCCGTGAATGAATATGACCTTTCGATAAGATGAAAGAACGATATCGGGGGAACCAGGAAGGTTACGTTTGTGTGCGTGATAACGATACCCGAGCGAGTGGACGAGTCTCCGGACAAGCATCTCCGGTTTGGAGTCCTTGCCGCGGATCGCGGCCATGTACTTGATGCGACGCCTTTGGACAGGGTGTCGGCAACGGCGCAGGGCGTTCGTCGCCCCAAAGGGGCGCCGGGTTGTAGCCACGGGTGGAGCGCAGCCCAGGCAGAGCGGGGCGCAGCGCAACCCGTGGAAGGAATTTACGGACCCGTCCCGGAGGGACGGAGGAGGTGAGCATGCATGCGGAGGCTCAATCAAACAAGAAGCGCTCATCAAACTCAACGCAATGAGCGCGAAGCAAGCGCAACAACTCCGACTTGAAGTCCTCCTTCTTGTGATGCTCGTGCTGGCTGGCGATGTACTTCTTGACGGCTTCTTCTTGCGACTTGCTCACGGAAAAGACACTGTATCCCTCCTGCCATGCGAATGCGCCGAGGGTGGGCAAAGTGTTGTGTACCCACTTTGATGATTGTGCCTTCAAGGTTCGCATCAGGTTCGATACGGATTCATCGGGCCGCCACCGTAGGTAGAGATGTACGTGGTCTTCCACGCCACCGATGTTGTATAGTGCGCCTTTCTCCGCGCGGACGATGCCACCCAAGTAGGGATACAATCGCTCCGCGATATCCGCGGTGATCCACGGCTTGCGATGCTTGGTGGAGAACACTGTGTGCAAGAGAATTTGGGAGTATGTGCCGGGCATAGCGTTTCCTTCGCCCCTTCGGGGCGATGCAATAAAAACACATTGCCTCCACGAGTTACGCGTCGGGCGACTGCGCCGCCGCGCCGCTCCACCCGTGGCTACAACCTTACGCCCCGTTGGGGCCTTAAGTACCGAATCCGTGAACGATGTTGGGAATCGTAGGTCCTCACTCGTTATAGGCGCGCTTCTCCATCCTCAATCTCAAGAGCTTCTGCGAGAGCCAAAGCGTTGGCCAAGACGAAAGTTCCGTACTGCCGAGCAAGCATAACAAGTGCAGCCGAACCGCGGATACTCCACTCTGAGTTCCTGACAAGCAGTGCGCAAAGGCTATCATCGTCGCGTTCAGGCCCGAGACAATTAATGAGTGCCTTATACTCCTCGACAAAGTTGGGCACACACTCTGGATAAGACTTTACATTCATCAGAATCTCCTCATTGGGCATTCCCCTGTCGATTCATGCTCCGCGCACCATGGACGCAACCGCTGCGGCGACGAGCGGCCCTATCCATGGGCCGAGCGAAATGATCTTGTCAGACTTCTGAAGGTTGTGACGGGCGCACAGCAGCTTGACGTTGTCCGGAGTGATACTCGATCCACCCTTGCTGAATGGGACGTCGTGGTCGAAATGGAGATTGTCGGTTGCGCCGCATGTCACGCATTGTCCCTGATCTCGCTTCCAGACGGCAACCTTTACAGCCGTGGGAATTTGCCGCGAGATTGAAAGCTCTCGCTCGTCCTCGCGGCTGCGAATGCCCGGTGTGACGGACGGTTGCAGAAAGAATCGAAACACTTTCCGTGTTCGCCCACGGCGCGACTTGACCGGCACGGTCTTAATCTCCCCATCAATCAATTCGTGGCGCCCGCGATCGCACCAAATGCCGGGAGCGATTTTCTCGTAGACCTGAACAATCTCTGGCGCAGTTTCGCCACGCTTCGCTGACATTGCTGCAGCGTAGAACTTGCCGTTCTCTGTCAACCTGCCGCTTTGCAAGTCCATGGGCTGATCGACGGTTTTAGGCGAAATCGCACTTGAAGCCATCCGCAAAACATCGTGGCCTTCATACTCCAGCACGCCCTTGTCTGCGTGCCACTGGTCCTGGTACGGCGCGTTCTTTCGAACGCTCATCAGAATGATCGAGTATCCTGCAAGCCCAGATCGGACGTGGAAGTTCATTCCCTTCTGGAGGGCAATGCCTTCGCGCTGGACCATATCGACGTAGGAAAGGATTTCACGGTAGCGGGCCATAGGATGAACAGAATAGCGGAAGTCGTGAGACCCTCAACATCTAACTGCCGCAGCTTGCCTGTAATGTCCTTGCGCGAGGCGGGTCCGAATGAATCAGCAGGGAAAAAATCGGCATGACCGGTCAAATAAAAATGATTTGAACGAAGATTGGCTGCGTTGACGCAGATCAATCGCTTACGATGTCCCGCGCGGCCGCTCATAGCTTATCACATTCTTGCTGGTTCACCTCAAAAGCTCCGAGGCCCGAGACCCGGCTCAACTTCCTTAGGCAGTACCCTAACGGAAAGCGACCAAGCATGCAAGGGCTGTGAATTCTTTTTTGGATAGGAAGGTTCCGCACCGGTTCCTCAAAGGACGCTACCGTCCGCCGAGGTATCCCGAAAACTGCGAAGAACTCGTTCCAGAAGGTCTGAGCCTCCGCCCGTTCGCGCGTCTCTCCGCGCCACTCGCGGGCGAAGGTGATGGAACGCTGGCGGATTTCGTTCCAGGCAAGCGGCAACGATCAACTCCGCAATTGTAGGAAGGGGTCTGGGGTTTGATTTTGGCTTGCCCGGCTTGGCATGGCCGCTAAAAGTACCACACCCCGTCCCGCCCGCAATAATTGCCCCCGGTCGTTTCCCCTGCCCGGCGCCCGCTCCGCTAGGGCCTTCCACCGATCACCCTTGAAGTTCTTTAGGGTATGCAGACTCTTGCCTTGATTACGCCCATCCCGCACACGCCGTGTGCTCTGGTGCGTATCTTCAGCCAACTTCGCGGCCGTAATAGCTCTTCCCTTTGTGCTGCGGTGCCTTCGTATCCTTCAATTCGGTGCCATCGCCTGACACTCAGAAAAAAAATGTACTTGCAAAACGAACCCATTTGACGGTGGTGCTTTACGACGAAAAGCAGGATTAAAACGCCTTGTTGATTCCGTCTTCAGTATTCTCTTTGTTCCAATCGGCAATTGGAAATTGGCAATCGGCAATCCACCCCGCTTCGTGGCTTCGCCGCTTCAATTTCGGTTCTTCGTGCCTCTGTGCCTTCTTGCCTTTTTCTCAAATCCGCGCTCAAAAATCGGTGGACGGGAATGCCGCCTCGCGGGTACGTTGAGGGCATGGAAAGCATGGTCAAAACGCTTCCGCGGGAATCGGAGATGGACCGGGCGATGTACGCAAGGGATGCGTCCTACGACGGTCTTTTCTTCGCCTGTGTTCGGACCACGGGCGTATTCTGCCGTCCCTCCTGTTCAGCCCGCAAGCCGAACAAGAAGAATCTGACCTATCACGCGACGGTTCGGGACTGCCTTTTGGACGGCTATCGGCCGTGCAAGCGGTGCAGGCCGCTGGCCATCAATGGGCGAGCCGCCGACTGGCTTGACGCATTAATTGAGAAAATCGAGGGATCGCCGTGCGAACGGCTCACCGACGCGGACTTGTCCGCTTCGGGGGTAAGTCCCTATCGAGCACGCCGCTATTTTGTGAGGAACTTTGGGATGACCTTTCAAGCGTATCATCGAGCAAGACGAATGGGCCTGGCCCTGGAGCAACTTCAGGCCGGTGACGGTTCGGTTCCGGTCGCCTTCGAGCACAGCTACGAATCGTTGAGCGGTTTTCGGGACGCCTTCAAACGGGTCTTCGGCACAACACCGGGTCGAAGCGCGGGACTTCAACGCATCGTAACCACGCGCGTGGAAACGCCCATTGGCCCGATGGTGGCCGGTGCTACGGAGGAGGGCGTGTGTCTGTTGGAATTCGCCGACCGAAGGGCATTTCAACGGCAATTGGAAGTTTTGCGGCGCCGACTCGACAGCGTCATCGTGCCCGGTCGAAACGCTCACCTGAAGCAACTCACGGATGAACTTGCGGAGTACTTCGAAGGGAAGCGTCAATCGTTTTCCGTGCCGTTGGTCTTTCCGGGGACCGCATTCCAGCAATCGGTGTGGAAGGAGCTGCGCCGCATTCCATACGGATCCACAATCAGCTATGCCGAATTGGGCCGGAGGATCGGGAATCCGGGGTCGCAACGGGCCGTGGGGCGGGCCAATGGCGACAATCGAATTGCAATTCTTATCCCGTGCCACCGTGTGGTCAGAGACGACGGAACACTTTGCGGCTACGGCGGCGGGGTGTGGCGAAAACAGCATCTCCTGGACCTTGAGCGAACCGCGGCGACCGGTGCAGTCGATAGGCAGATCGGAGAATCAAATACCAAGGCAAACGGTCGCTTCGCAATCGCTTGAGTTTGGCATGACCAACGCATCGCTTATACTTGGGAGACACGGCGATCGTATGAGGCTCGCCGGGAAGCGGAGGCTGAATCGTGGTCACGATCGGGATGAATTACGCGGTGCTGCAGGGCAAGGAATCGACGTTTGAGAATGCTTTCCGCAAAGTGGTGAAGGCCATGCAGGGCATCTCAGGTCATGGCGAGACGCACATGTTCCGGGACATCGACGATCCGTTGCAATACCTGATAGTTTCTCAATGGAGCGACAAATCGGCATTCGACGCCTTCATCGCTTCGGAGACGTTTCGCAACGTCGCCAATTGGGGCAAAGAGCAAATCCTCTCCGGGCGGCCGCGACACGAGGTCTACGGCGGGGAAGCGCCCAGCGGCAAATGTCCGGTTCACTAGGTATTTGATTGCAGCAGTTCCAGGATTTGGATGGCGTTAAGCGCGGCCCCTTTGCGGAGTTGGTCGCCGCAAGCGAAAAGCTCGATACCTCGGCCGTCGGATTGACTCACGTCCTGTCGGATTCGGCCAACTAGCACGTTGTCGCGACCGGAGGCGTCAATAGGCATGGGAAATCGATTCGCCGATACGTCGTCCACCACGGTTACACCCGGCGAATTGGACAAAATCGAGCGCACTTCCTGCGGATCGATCGGTCGGTCAAAGGTGAGATTGATGGATTCGCTGTGCGCGCGGAGCACCGGCACGCGGACGCATGTCGCGGCGATGGCGATGGACGGCGCGTGAAAGATTTTTCTTGTCTCCTCGATCATCTTGCGCTCTTCGGTGTTGTATCCGTCCGGTCCGATCGGGGTATTGTGCGAGAAGAGATTGAACGCGATGGGGTGCGGGAAGACGTTCGGCGCGACTTTGCGACCGGCAAGTTGATCGGCAGTCTGAGTGCGTAGTTCCTCCATGGCCGCCGCGCCGGCGCCGCTCGCGGACTGGTAAGTGCTCACCACGATCCGCCGGACCGGGTTCACACGATGCAGCGGCCAGACGGCCATGGCCATGATGATCGTCGAGCAGTTCGGGTTGGCGATGATCCCACGATGTGTCTTAATGTCACCGGGATTGATCTCCGGCACCACCAGCGGCGTTTCGCGGTCCATGCGGAAGGCCGAAGAGTTGTCGATCACCACCGTGCCGGCCCGGACGGCGATCGGGGCGAAGTGCTTGCTGCGGTCGCCGCCCGCGCTGAAGATTGCGTAATCAACATCTTCGAAGCTTCGTTCGTTCAGTTCGCGAACGGTTAGAGCGTCACCGTTGACGGAAATCTTCGTTCCCGCGCCGCGGCTGGAGGCGATGAGTGATAATTGGTTACATTTCGTGCGTCGTTCCTGGAGCAGCGCGCAGACTTCGCGTCCCACGGCCCCAGTTGCTCCGACAACGGCAAGATGTTGAATCATCCAAGCACACGACTTACCCGACCCCCGCGGCCCTTGGGACACGCCAATTCCAGATTGGCCGTTCGACCGCACTTTAATCGTAACCCCCCGGTGCGTGAAATGGTCATCGGTTGGAATGGTCCGTAACACGATACGACCATCCAGACCCGCAAAAAGGCATGAATTCTTCCACTTGTAACGGGCAATTGGAGTTGCTAGACTGCGGCCCCTCGTCGAAGCGGAATGACCCGCGAGAGAGGGTTCGGGCGCGTGCGTCGCGCCCACTTTTGTCGCCGACTTTGTGTAATTTTGGTACAAAGTCCGGGCGCGAGAGGCGGTTTCCCGATGGCGAACAGGGGTGGGGATCGTCCCTCCTGGCTGCGGTACTCGGGTATCGGCGTTGAGTTCGCAGCGGCGGTGGCCGGCTTTACTTTGGTGGGATGGTGGGTTGATCGACACTGGAATTTGGCGCCGTGGGGCTTGATCATTGGCGCGGTGTTGGGCCTGGTCGGCGGAATGTACAACTTGATTCGAGAGTCGCTGGCCGCATTTAAGCCACCGACTGATGAGGGGTCCAAACGGACACCACCAAGTATATGACCAAAGACAAACCTTCGTTCATCGGCTACTACTGGATGTTCGTCGGAGTTGGTCTTGCGGTCGCGGTCGTGGTTGCTGGGCTTGGCGCCATTCCGACGATTCGGCTTGCCGGCGTTGATGGAATCAAGGGGCTCGCGGCGGGGTGCCTCGTTAGTTGGATCGCGACTTGTGTAGGCGCCTTGCCGGTTTCTCTTTCGCTTGCGTCGCACCCCAAAGAAGCGGCAACAGCGGTCCTGACGGCGACCATGGTCCGGTTCATCGCCGCCCTCGCACTGGTCGTGCCATTGGTGCTGAGTGGTTGGTTTGACCGAAAGATTCTGGTTCTATTTGTGGCGATCAGTTACATGTTGATGCTCCTGGTTGATACGCTCCTGGCGGTTCGGGTAATCCGGCGAGCGGAGGGGTTGTGGAACTAGATGAATTTCGCTGTGCTTGCTGCCGTAAATCCGATGGACCATGTTTACCAATGGGTTTATCAGCGCGCGCACATAACGAATAGCGATAGTGTCTTTACGCCGGACGGCCAGATCACCGTCGTCTCCAACCACATCGTGATGCAGATTATTGCCGCACTCCTGCTCATGCTTTTGATTCCAATGTTTGCACGAGTGAGGGCGAGCGGAGACGCCATCCAGGATATGACGCCTTGTGGGCTAGGAAATTTCTTTGAGACCATTTGTGCCTACTTGCGCGATTCCGTAGCTCGACCGGCCCTGGGAGAGCATACCGATCGATTCATCACCTACATCTGGACGGCTTTTTTTTATATTTTATTCGTGAATTTGTTGGGATTGCTGCCCCTCGAGCCGTTGACGCGGGCCCTGGTCAAGGGTGTTTATCCCAACGCGCATCACGGCATCGGCGGATCCGCGACAGGCAACATCTGGGTTACCGGCAGCCTGGCAACCATGACACTCGTCATCTTATTCGTGAACGGGATACGGTTGGGGGGCGTTCACTATCTCGCGCATTTTTGCCCGGGCCCGCTGTGGTTAGCCCCTTTGTTGGTACCGGTGGAGATTGTGGGCTTGGTCGCCAAGATTTTCGCGCTGACCGTGCGTTTGTTCGCCAACATGGTGGCCGGTCACGTGCTCCTTGCCGTACTGATGAGTTTCATCACCTTGAGTTACACGGGATTAGGAGCGGCTGCGGCGACAGGCATTGGTATTGTGGTGGTACTAGTCAGTGTCGCCTTCAACCTCCTGGAGATTTTTGTCGCGTTCCTACAGGCGTTTATCTTTACGTTCCTGACGGCGTTGTTCATCGGGCAGGCTGTAGTCATTCATCATCAACACGAACACGAGGATGAACACGCGCACGCGGTTGCAGGACATTAGGTTCGTATGAGAAAAATGAGAAGCGAGAAGAATGGATCCGATGGGGCCGAGACTGCCCCTATGTTCCAGCGATTTATTCTTCAACCTTCTACCTTACTGGACATAACATTTGCCATGCCCGAGAGGTGGGACGAACGGGCCGAGGCGTGACTGCGATGGCGAAGGACGAGGCCGCCGGCTCCCACACGGAGGTCAAGACTTTGGAGAACAAGACGTGCGGAAGGCAATGACAAAGGCATCCCTGGTGGCAATCGTTTTGGGAGTTTTCATGGTTCTCAGCGCAGCGCCCGCGATGGCGGCTGATCCGCCTGAGGGTGCGGCGGCCAGCGGTGCAAGCTCCATCTTTCCCGGTACAACGGCAGCGAATCTGGGCGGAGCCATCGGGGCGGGGCTTGTGGTCATGGGAGGAGCGGCGGGGATCGGGCGGATCGGGGGCAGCGCGGTGGAATCCATGGCGCGGCAGCCGGAGGCGGCGGGTAATATCAGCACGGCCATGATTATCACAGCGGCCATGATCGAAGGTGCCACCCTATTTGCCGTGCTCGGATGCTTCCTGGCGTCAATTGCTTAATCACGGAGTCCTTGGGAGTCTCATCGCGATGGAAAAGATCGGCCAGCAACTTCACACGCGATGCATCGCCGGTGCCGCTTTAGCGGCTCTGGGGTTGGCGTCGTCATCCGCGTTCGGCAGCGAAGGTGGCGAGGGGCCCAACCTTTTCACCGGCGATCTCGGCAACGTCTTCTGGAGTCTGTTGACGTTCGCGGCCGTGTTGGTAGTGCTTGGCAAGTTTGCCTGGCGACCGATTTTGTCGGCGTTGCAGAAGCGCGAGGACTTCATTCGCGACTCCCTGGCTCACGCGAAACGCGATCGCGATGAGGCGGAAAAACGGCTGAAAGAGTACACCGATAAGATCGTCGCCGCGCGGGCCGAGGCGACGGCCATCGTCGACGAAGGGCGGCGAGACGCGGAGGTCCTCAAGCGTCGGATCGAGGATGAATCCAAGGTCGAGGCCAAGGCCAATCTCGATCGCGCGCGGCGGGAAATCCAGATTGCAACGGATACCGCGGTGAAGGAATTGTATTTGCTAAGTGCCAAGCTTGCTACGGACGTGGCGGCAAAGATTATCCGCAAGGAACTCAATCCGCGGGAACACGAAAGACTGATTGAAGAGTCGATCAACGAACTCGAAGCCGCCGCGGCCAAGAGATAATCCGGAACAGGGCGAACGACGCGCCGGTTAGATGTTCAATCGGGAATAGTTCAGAACATGAAGGGAACCCGTGCCCAACGTCAGTGACAAGGAACGCGCCCTGGCCAAGGTGTATGCCGCGGCGATCTACGAGGTCGGCAAGAAGGCCGGCCGGGTCGATTTATTGGACAAGGAGCTGCGCGACCTGGCCAAACTCGTTGCCGCCAACGAAGACTTTCAGGCGTATCTTGACTCACCGGTCGTGGGCTCCGAGGCCCGCAAATTGGCGGTGGAGAAGCTGTGCCGCGGCAAGTATTGCGACGAACTGGTCGATTCGTTGCAAATCCTTAACCGCAACGATCGCCTGGGAATCATTCGTGAAGTTGCGAATGCTTATCACGACTTATACGAGGAGTCGATGGGCCGCGTGGCGTTGCACGTGCTTACGGCGGTGCCATTGACCGATGCGGCGCGCACGAGACTTCAGGAGAGAATCTCCCGTGCGACCGGAAAAGAAGTTGAACTGGAAGAGCGTATCGACGAATCCCTCATCGGCGGGATTGTTTTGCAACTGGAAGATCGGAAATTCGATCGCAGCATACGACGCAAACTCGCTCTTCTTTCCGCGGGGCTGCAAGAGCGTTCGTCGAGGGAATTACACGCCGGGAAAACTTATGCGGTTGGGGCGGCATGACCGCCAAACTCCCAATCGATGTTTTGATAGTCGAATTAGAGTAAATCAAATGATAGCAATCAAAGTACAACGCGGGTAAGTCGTATGAAATTCAGAGTCGATGAGATTTCGTCGGTGATCGCGGAGGAGATTCGTCAGTTCCGCGGCGAGGTGGACATAGCCGAAGTCGGCAAAGTGCTCGAAGTGGGAGACGGCATCGCTCGTGTCTACGGTTTGAGCAACGCCATGGCCGGCGAACGGTTGGATTTTGAGAATGGCGCATCTGGCCAGGTGTTCAACCTCGAGGAGAATTCGGTAGGCATCGTCGTTCTCGGGGATTACCTGGACATCAAGGAAGGTGACGAAGTCCGCCGAACAGGCGAGGTGCTGAGCGTTCCGTGTGGTGACGCGATGGTCGGGCGGGTGGTGGACCCCCTGGGGCGTCCTCTGGACGGCAAGGGCGTGATTGAATCGCCGCATCGCCGCCCGTTGGAGTTCAAGGCTCCGGGGATTGCCGAGCGGCAACCGGTGAATGAGCCGTTGCAAACGGGCATTAAAGCAATCGACAGCATGATCCCGATCGGCCGCGGACAGCGTGAGCTTATCATCGGTGATCGCAAGACGGGCAAGACCGCCATCGCCATTGACACGATCATCAACCAGAAGGGCGGAAACGTCATTTGCGTCTACGTCGCCATCGGCCAAAAGGAGTCCACCGTCGTCAGCGTTGTGGAAAAGCTCCGGCAATCGGGGGCCATGGACTACACCATTGTCGTCAGTGCCTCGGCCTCGGACCCAGCGCCTCTACAATACATTGCACCATACGCCGGGGCGGCCATGGCTGAATACTTCATGTACGAAAAGGGGCGGGCGACCCTTTGTATTTATGATGACTTGACCAAACAAGCCCAGGCTTACCGGCAGCTTTCTCTCTTGTTACGCCGACCTCCCGGCCGCGAAGCCTATCCGGGCGACGTTTTTTATCTGCATTCGCGACTCCTGGAGCGAAGCTGCAAACTTCGTGATGAGTACGCGGTGGTTCCGAAGGATACCAAGGAGGACAGCCGCGATCGAGCTTTGGGACGAAAGCACCCCAAGGGACTTGAAGCGCCGCATGAACATCGCCCCGATGACGCCGATGGGCTGTATCATCGACCACATGGTCGCAAGAAGGCGCAAGCGTGGCTCGATTCGTTGCCGGACAAGGACAAGTTCAAGGTGATGCGTTTTCCGGATTCCGGAGGATCGATGACCGCGTTGCCGATCATCGAAACGATGGAGGGGGAAGTATCGGCCTATATCCCCACGAACGTTATTTCGATCACCGACGGACAGATTTATCTTGAGCCGGGCCTGTTTTTTGCGGGGGTACGGCCGGCGGTCAACGTCGGCATCAGCGTGTCGCGAGTGGGCGGCAACGCCCAGCGCAAGGCGATGAAGAAGATCGCCGGTTCGTTGCGCCTCGATTTGGCAGCCTATCGAGAGTTGGAAGCCTTCTCCCAGGTAGGTACGGAAGTTGACGCGGCCACGCAGCGACAGCTTGATCGCGGGGCGCGCATGGTCGAGCTACTCAAACAGCCCCAGTACAAACCTTACATCTTGAGCGATCAAATCGTCAGCATTTTTGCTGGCGCTCATGGATTCCTTGATGACCTTCCCAAGAACCGCGTTCAAGCCTTTGAAGGAGATCTGCTCAAGCACGTCAACGACGAATATCCCGAGCGGACCAAGGAGTTGACGGAAACGGGCGAGTTGTCGGATGAGCTCCAGGAGAAACTCAAGACGGTCGTCAAAAACTTCAAGGCCCAATGGATCGAAAAGAACAAGCCCAAGAAGGGCGAGGCTTCATCCGACTCCAAAGACTCTGAAGGTTCCGCGGGACAAAAGCATAAGGACGGAGGACCGGCAGAAACGAAAGCCAAGAGTGGTCCTGAAAAGAAACATGGCTAAGGCTTGAGAACCAAGGATTCAGCGGTCAAGAACTGAATCAAGCGAAATGAGCAAGTAAATTGGCCAACGCAAGAATTATCGTCAAGCGCCGCAAGTCGGTTCGCAACATCCGCAAGATCACGCGGACGATGCAGCTGATAGCCACCGCGCGGTTCCAGGCGGCGTTTGCCCGCGCTACGGCCACCAAGGCCTACACCGAGCAATTGTCCGGATTAGTCGCCGACCTGTCCGCGGTGCTGGGAGAGGAGCTCCGTCATTCCCTGATGCAGCCCCGGCCGGACGTGCGGCGATCCGCTCTCGTTGTGTTGACGAGCGGCCGGGGACTCTGCGGCGGATACAACACCTCCGTGCTGCGATTGGCCATCGGTCAGCTAGACGTCGAACAAGGGGATGGCCGCGAAGTGGAAGTCTACATGGTGGGCAAGAAGGGTATAAGCTTTTTTCGGTTCCTTCGCCGAGCCATGCACGAACGCATCACGCATATCGGAGATGCCCCGCGCTTCGACGCCGTGAAAGAGATCGCGGACGGGCTCATGCAACGATTCCTGACCGGCGAGGTTAGCGCCGTGAATGTCGCGTACATGAAGTTCTTTTCCGCCGGCAAGCAAAGACCGCATCTACTGCAGTTGTTACCGTTGGCCCGCGAGTCTACGGAGGATGCATCGAAACCTTCGACGGTGACCAATGTGCAATATGAGTTTTCACCGAAGCCCGAGGAACTCCTGGAAGAGCTACTGCCCGCCAGCGTGCGCGTCCGGCTGTTTCAGTGTTTCATCGACGCCGCGGTTAGCGAGCAAACCGCCCGCATGGTGGCCATGAAGGCCGCTACGGAGTCGGCCGCGGAAATGATTACATCGCTCAGCCGGAAGTACAACCGGGCGAGACAGACTCAGATTACGATGGAGCTCCTCGATATTGTTGGAGGCGCGAATGCATTGGCCTGATCGCCATTCATTCTTAAGGATATGAGTTATGGAAAAGGCTAACTTAGGCAAAGTAACCCAGGTCATTGGCTCTACTCTCGACGCACAGTTCTCCAAGGATCGGATGCCGCAGATCTACCATGCGCTGGATATTCAGGTCTCTCGGACGGTATTGGGGAAAACGGTCCAGGAAACGCTGTGGTGTGAAGTGGCACAGCACTTGGGCGGCGGCCGGATTCGGGCGATTGCACTGGGCTCCACCGACGGCGTACAACGCGGGGCTCAGATTCGTGACACGGGTCAGCCCATAACCGTACCGGTCGGCGAAAAGACCCTCGGCCGGGTATTCAATCTTGTCGGCGAGACGATCGATGGTCGGGGGCCTATTCAAGTCAAGGACCGCCGCCCCATTCATCACGAACCGCCTGAGTTCGGCGATCTAACCTCCAAGACGGAATTGTTTGAGACCGGGATCAAGGTCATTGACCTTTTGTGTCCTCTTGTTCGAGGCGGCAAGGCCGGCTTATTTGGCGGGGCGGGCGTGGGGAAGACGGTCATCATTCAGGAGCTTATTGCCCGCCTGGCCCGCTTTCACAGTGGGTATTCGTGCTTTGCGGGGGTCGGAGAGCGCACGCGGGAGGGAAATGATCTGTGGTTGGAGATGCAGGAGGCAAAAATTGGGGACACGGGAAAGAGCGTCATTGACCAGACCGTTATGGTGTTTGGACAGATGAATGAGCCGCCGGGCGCGCGGTTGAGGGTTGCCCTGTCGGCGCTCACCATGGCCGAGCATTTCCGGGATCAGACCGGGGCGGACACGCTGCTGTTTATCGACAACATCTTCCGATTCTCGCAGGCAGGCTCCGAAGTATCCGCGCTGTTGGGGCGAATGCCGTCGGCCGTGGGGTATCAACCGACGCTTTCGACGGAGATGGGACAGTTGCAGGAGCGGATTACGTCCACCAGCCGCGGCGCGGTCACCAGTATCCAGGCGATCTATGTTCCGGCGGACGACTATACCGATCCCGCGCCGGCCGCGGCGTTTACCCACTTGGACAGCACGGTCAACCTGGAGCGCGGGATCGCGGAGAAGGGCATTTACCCCGCCGTCGATCCTCTTGCTTCCAGCAGCCGGCTGGTTTCGCCGGAGTACGTTGGTGACCGTCATTACGCCATTGCCCGGCGCGTGCAACAGATTCTGCAACGATACAAGGATCTTCAGGACATCATTGCGATCCTCGGCATCGATGAGTTGAGTGAGGAGGACAAAGTTGTCGTGGGCCGGGCGAGGAAGATCGAGCGATTCCTTTCCCAGCCGTTCTTCGTGGCCGAACAGTTCACCGGCTTCAAGGGCAACTACACATCGCGCGAGGACACCATTCGGTCATTCGAGGAGCTGTGCGACGGCAAGTGGGACCAACTGCCCGAGCAGGCGTTCATGTACGTCGGCCCCATCGAAGAAGCTGCTGCAAAGGCGGAAACACTTGAAAAGGGTGATACCACGGCGAAGGGAGATAAGGCGGCTGCAAAATCAGAGAAACCCAAGACAAGTGTGGAGGCAAAGAATGAAAAGGGAACAGCAAAGGGAGAGGAAACCGGGAAGAGCCCCAAGAACCCAGTTGATAAAGCTGTAACAGAGGATCGTGAGAAGATTCCACAGTTGACCAGCGGCAAAGGAACGGCGCCTGCAGGAAAACACAGCGAAGAAGCAAAAGCTAAGGCGGAAAGACCGGCAAAAGGGCATTGATGAACTCCAATTGGCAAGTTACGTATTACATTCCAAACCACCGAATTAGAAGGCGTAAACGGAGCGCCAACTGATTTGGAATCGTAACTTTGATTTGTAATTCATAATCTCACCGTTTATTAATTATGACTAAAGATACTACGTTTCATTGCAGTGTGGTCACACCCGAGCGCCCGATACTTGAATGCGAGGCGCGGTTCGTTGCATTTCCCGGTCACGATGGGGAAATGGGCGTACTTACTCATCGCGCGCCTTTGGTGTGCAAACTGGGTGTAGGGACCCTTCGGATTGAGGGTACAAACGCTGAGCATGTATTCTACATCGAGGGCGGGTTCGCCCATATGCTCAACAATCGGTTGACGATCCTGACAGACCGGGCCCGACGCGTCGAGGAATTGAATGCCGCCGAAGCCCAAAAGGCGCTTGCAGACGCGCTATCCAGCGAGATTCCAGACGAAGCGGCATATATTGCGCGTACAAACGCACTGGAACGTGCGCGGGCGCAGCAACGGCTTATTGAGTCCGCCAAGCGCTAACGCATATGGCAGCCCTTTGGAATCGTTCCTCCACTTTTACTGGGCGTCTAAGGAGCGAAATCATCCGTCTTGGTGAAGCCTTCCGGTACGGCCAGGGCAAATGGATCCTTGTCCACGTTGGGGTTGATCTTGACGTTGGTGAGCACGACCTCTCGGCCGCGCTTCTCTCCGTCGGGTCGCTGAAATAATCTTATGATCCGTCGCGGGATAAAATCTGACTTCGCAATTGCGTACGTGCCTTCGCCGCCGCGGCCATCGTATGTGATATGAAGTTCAAAGCACTCAACATTGTCGACGGTTGTTGTTCCTTTCAACTCGATCTTTTCGGCCTTGAGTTCGTCGGCGAAACCGTCGGGATCGACGAGCTTTCCGACGGAAATGGCACGGACCGTTCGCGCCGCGGAGCCAAGGACCGCCGGGTCCATGTCCACGTATGCGATCTTCTTCGCGGGGTCGATAAGGTAGGTATTGTCGCCATCGCAGCCGGCGGTGTATTCCGTGATCTCGTCGGATCCAGGCTGTTTGACTTTAACTTCATATCTGTATTTGGCGGGTCCGCGATTCTCCCATCCGCTCAGGACGGCCTTGCCTTCGGTAGTGGGAGATCGCCCTTCTTCCGCGCCTAGCGCCCGTGCCGTGGCGCTGTATTGGACGAGCTTAAGTTTCTTTACCGCGGCGTCGGCTTTCTTGAGAATCTCCAGGCCTTCACTTTGTTCCACGCCGTTCTTGGCCGCATCTTGGGCCGCCGTTGCTGAAAGTAAGAGAAACAACCCCAAAGCCGCCATTGCTGCGTATTTCATGATGTTTACTCCGTATGGATCATCACACCGTTCGCGTCTCGGGCGAGACGACACCATGCTCAGTGTAACGATGGGAGGGTCAGTTGACCAGAAACGCCAGGAGCGGACATTACTTTTCGCTCAGAACCGGTATCGGATCCCGGCGATAATGTCCCAGCCATTGTACTCGTCGGGCCGATAGAATTGAAATCGGTAATCACCGACCAAATTGATCGACCAGTGGTCGTTGAGAGGGAAGGCCCAGCCCAGGCCTACGGCGATGCTGAACAGCCAGTCGCGGACTTTCTGTTCGTCGTGATAAAAGGTTAAACCAAGAACTTTGTAATCTCCTTCTCCCTCGCCGCTGAGATAGCCGCTTTCCAGCCCCGCGAAAAGGAAAGGTCGACTCGCCCGCATGACGTTTTCAAAGGAGACTGCCGAAGGACGGGGGGGGACCTCCCAAGGATAATACTCGCCCATGAATCCGGTATACGCGTAGGCGTACTTGAAATCGACTTCGAGGGTCTGAAAAAGGAACCGCTGGTGGTTTATATCCTTGTCCGCTCCGCCGCCGACGTAGTAACTCCACAGAAAATGTTGGTTTTCCTGACGGCCCACGCCGGCAAACCAGCTCGTTAACATGCTATCACTCTTTCTATCGATGGGCGTATACGGTTCGTCGAATACGGGTGCTACGTCGATCCATAGGGGCAGGTCCAGGCGGCGATCGAGCTGTTGTTCGGTGGAGTCGAGTTTGGGGTAGCTATTACGCAGGCCGAAGTCGAAGTGCCAGCGCTTCGTCGGGCTCGGACGGGTTTGGTCGGCGGAGGTGGGTGTTTTGTCTGGGGTATCATTCGGGGGGTCGGACGCGGCAGAGAGCTGCGGCCCGCGGGCAGGTCCCGACGCGTTGCAGCCCGCAACAACGGTCGTCGCAATGGGCAGCACAATGACTAGAGTGATTATCGGGTTGACGGAATGGTTTCGACGGTGGTTCATCTCCCAATCTCTTTGCGTGTCCCATAAGCCGCGCCTGACCAACGATAACCATTCATGTCTCGCCATTTCCAAATTGGTTTAGGCCTTCGTTATAAACACTCACTTCCGTAGATATATCGACTGACGAGTCGTTAGGCAGAGCATACAAAATCAGAAGGGGTTGGGGAGCAGAATGGGGATTCACCAGTCCGGCCTTGCTAGGCGGCCGCGATGGACGGGTGCGGGTTAAACCACGCCGTGAGACTGAATCGATTTGAGCGAGATAGAAGTATACCGAGTGCCAAGATCAGTAGCCCGACGTTTCCCAGAAGCTTGGTCCAGATTACAACGACTCCAGAGCCGCAACCGCAGTCGAAGGCAACGTCAAAAAAGGAGATGCCCTTCTCGGCCTGGATATGCAGAGCGCGGATCAGGATCGCGGGAGTGAATACCAAGAGCATCAGGACAATGGCGGCCGCCGCACCCCGAAAACGCAGCCCGATCAACAGAGCAACCCCGGTAATGATTTCCAGCCATGGAAGGACGATGGCCGTCGCATTCAGGTAGATAGGAGGCGATTCGGGGAGCATCTCGAACTGGCGGACCTGCTTGAGGAAAACGAACGGATCGCCGATTTTCATGGATCCCATGTAGAGGAAGATCGCAGCGAGGAAAACTCTCGCTAGCAGCAAGGGGATGCTCGTATCAACGATTCGACGAAACCAAGAAACATGGCCGATCATTGTTCGTCACGCCCCATTTGAGCGGGCATTTCGTTGGCCGACCATTCCGTCCAACCACCGGCATAAAGAAAAACCGAATCGTATGGTAGACCAGCCTCGACCAATTCGCGGCACATGAAAATGCTGTCCTCGCAGTCGCCGCCTCCGCAGTAGACGATTACCCGCTCCACTCCGTTCGCACGGGCGACAATGCCATCCAAGGCGTTTTCGGGTTCATATGGATCGCATTGGATCGCACCGGGTATATGCCCTTCAATATACAGATCGGGCCTGCGTGCATCCACGAAAAGATTAAGCCCCTGGGCCGTCGCAGGGTTTTGAAAAACTTTGATGAGATCGCCGAAGTCGATCTCCTGGTAGCCGTGCTGAAGGTGCTTCACGTTCCCAGTTTTCGCAGCTTGCGGAGATCTCGGGGCGCTTGTCGTCGCTTCGGCCGTACGATCGTTCGGAACGGGAGTTGGTCGGTTGGGTATCGAAGTCGCAGCCGGCACTTCCTGATTGGACGGTTCCGGCTTCTGGGCCGATTTCTCAAAGTAATTCTTGGTCGGCTTGATCGCGCCGCGTTCACGCACGGCATTCACGCCGAAGCCGATGGTAATGCTCAGCACACCGAGCAACCCAAGGTCCAGAAGCACTCTTCGAAGCGATTGCATGACTGGTCCTTTCCCGTCAACGCGCCCGTTCAGGATTCCGCCAGCGACCCCATTGGCCTGCTTAAATCATGCCGATCGAAGCGCTCAGGGTCAACGGCGGCGCGGCTGTCGTTGCGCGAGAGTGACAGTCCGAGAAGTCTTCTCGGTCCTGGTAATCTTAGTTATTCGTCGTTGAGCAAGACAACTCGGACAGACATTGGGCTTACCGATAATGAGATCGTTCCCTCCGCGTTCACGAACTGGCGACTGCTTCCGACCAGCAAGGGCCTGAGCTTTCCGGCTTCCGCGGCGGGCCGGTTCGAATCGAGATCCTTTCGAGCCGGCGCCTTGACCTGGGGACTCAACACCACCACGAGCTGGCCGGGCTTGCCCACGGGAAGAGCGATCTTCTGTTTCTCGGATCCATGGTTCAGAAGCAGGATCACTTCGTCGCCGGGCAGCGATCGGGAGAATGCGAAAAGCCTGCGTTGGTCGTCCTGCCAGACTGGTTTGAAATCCCCACGACGCAACGGAGCGTGATGCTGACGTAATGAGTGTAGCCATTGAACCAGGGCAAAAAAGTCGCTTCGAAATCGCGGGGGCTTGGCATTGGGGTCGGGAAGATCGTTCCACCACATCGGTGCGGCCGCGTAGGGTAATGAGCCGCCGTACATGCCCACTTCGTCTCCGTAGTAAGTTACCGGCGTGCCGGGATAGAAATGTTGAAAAATGGTCGCCAGCCGCCAACGGTCAATTGCTTCGTCCGTCGGTAGCGGGCCGAGTGACGGTGGGACCGCGCCGGCAACGGTGGGGCGCGGTTCTGAAAAGTAGGTCAGAAGTCGTGGACCGTTTGCGGTGCTCAACACGTTCAGATTGGAGAGTCGCGCCTCGGACGGGCAATTCGGATCGAGTTTTTGCAGCGCGTTGAAAAAATCCTTGGTGCGAGGCGACTGGTTCTTAGGATGAAAGAAGCGTTGGATCGTTTCCGCGAGATTGAAATCCACGGCGAGATCGTACGGCTCCATGGCAAGACGACCGACGGCGAACGGCCCGTTCGCAATCAGGACGGCGTTGGGATTGATTTTCTTGACATGCCCCGCCAAACGCAGCCAAAAAGCCTTTTCGGCTGCTGGAGTCAGGCCTTGCGGCGGCTCCTCAAATGAACTGATCCAGCCATCCACCCCGTCGGAAGGATTACCGTCGCCGTCGGGATCCATCCAACGGCGAATGACGGCAAAAAGGTAGGACTCTACTTCGTTGATGTTGATCGGCGTTCCAGGCCCACTAATCGCACCGAACAAGCCGCTGATCACTACTCGAAAGCCCTCTTCGTGGGCTTTCTTGATCAAATCGAGGAAAACGTGGTCGGAGGCGGACCACTTCCACGTTGCGGGATCGGAAGCTTCATCATTTGTCTCGGATAAACTCACTTTCACCGCGAGCGAGGGGTCGATATGCCGCAAATCGGGCTGTTGCAAGCGATCCGCCGAGCTTCCGTGAAAGGCGGGTGATAGGCACAATGCGTTGACACCAAGTTCCTTGAGGTAGGGTAGGCGCTGGATGATTCCCTGAAGATCGCCGCCATAACTCCGCGACTGCCATTCCACGCGTTGCTCTTCGGTCGGGGTTTGGTCGCTCCCATTTGCCGTCGGCAAGTCCGACGTCCAAGCGACGGTTCCCTCCCGGTCGTTCGTCTTGTCACCGTTATGAAAACGGGGGACGACGATGTAATACCAGCGGGCATCGGAGGCCCAAGTAGGGAGCGGTTCCCGCGCAGGGGCGGGTTGCAAGAATGCCGCGACAAAAGAAGCAGCAATTACCACGCTTCGGGCGAACATAAGTTCCTTATCGCGGGCGGTTTTGTGACCTGCGGCCATTCCCGATTGTAGGGAGTAAATGAGGTCCGTTGCAATCCGAATGGTCAACCGGCTCGTTAGCGGTAATATGGACCCTAACTGGGTGGTGGATATATCACGAAACTGTCAGAGACGAATCTACTTTGAAAGGCGAACGAACCATTAATCGACCCAAGAACTCGCGCGCGAGCGGCGGCAAGCGCGGCGTCAAAAAGCCCCCCGTGTTGTTTGAGGAGACGCAGAAGCTCGTAAGGCGAATCCAAAGCAAGATTGACGGTACTTTCCTTACCTATTGGACTTCCGAATACGGCGCGATCTGCGGCAACGACGTGCAGGCCATGTATGAGGCCTTGCGGGTCGTGCAACCGCGGGAGCGCATATCACTGTTCGTAAAGTCCGATGGCGGGGACGGCCAATCGGCCCTACGGCTGATTCATCTGCTGCGAGAGTACGTGCCTCACCTGACGGTGGTGGCGCCGTTGGAGTGCGCGTCGGCGGCGACGATGTTGGCCTTGGGGGCGGACGAAATCCACATGGGGCCTCTCGCCTTCTTGACGCCCATCGACACTTCGCTGGAGCACTCCATGGGGCCGGTCGATCCGCGAAACGAAACGGCCTACGTCGGGCAGGATGAGGTTCAGCGCGTCCTGAACCTCTGGTCGAAGCATTCACCGCAAACCGATGTCAACCCGTTCCAGGAGTTGTACAAGTACCTGCATCCCCTGGTAATCGGGGCCGTGGACCGGGCGACTTCGCTGTCCATCCGGCTTTGTACGGAAATCCTGCGCTATCACATGAAGGGGATGCAGGACGCCGAACGAATCGCAAACGCCCTGAACTCGCAATACCCGGCTCACGAATACCCCATCACTCCACGCGAGGCCCGCGAGCTGGGCTTGAACGTCAAGAAACTGGCTCCGGAGCTGAACGACGAATTGCTGGAACTAAATCATTTGTATTCGGAGATGGGGCAAAGGGCGGTGACGGACTACGACGAGCACAACTACCACAATAACGAGATCGTCAACATCATCGAAGGCCCGGGCATCCAGCTTCACTTCCAGAATGACAAGGACTGGCACTACCGCAAGGAAGAGCGACAATGGGTCTCTTTGCACGTGGAGTCGTGCTGGTACCGATGCGTGATGAAGAACGGGCGCATGCGGCAGACACGGCTGTACATGAGCTAATCTATGGACACTCGGGATCGTCGATCGGATTAGGGGTGATCTTCCAGTAGTCGTCCAATTGATCGACCAATTCGAGCACGTCGGCGGCGGTAATGGTGCCGCTATGGTTAATGTCGCCGCTATATCGCCCGAACGGGAGCATTGCCGTTCCTTGCAAGGCCGCCACCAGGTACGTCAAGTCTTCTGCCGTTGGAAACTCATCTGCGTTCACGTTGGCTGGATGCGAAGCGAGACGTAGGGTCGACTGCTCCGCATATAGGTCCGAATAAGTGATTGTGGTTTTCGCATTGGCGGTGATGGGTCGCGCCAAAGTTATCGTGTATGTGCCCGGGATTGTTTCTTTCACGTTTATGATTGAATTCGCCGACTTGTAGCTATTCGTTTCGCAAAGTGAGAAGCATTCCGGTTTCGCGCCCGAAGTAAGATTGGCCGTGATTATCCGAATGCCCTCAGGCTGCGATGGGTTGCTTGGATCGTGTGACCGCCGAGCGTCTACGACGCCGTCGGGCGGGTCAACCCAAGTTACCACGCTCACGGGACAATCGGCTTGAGCGCATTCGACCCTGATGTGGCCGCTCGGTTGATTCCCGGCTGAATCGGCTAGCCGAATCTTGTACTTGTTTCCTTGGACCGCGTAGATCACAACTTTGGATCCCAGGCCGGACAGGCCGCAGTTGTCGCCGAAATCGGAACTGCATGCGACCGGCGCGGGAACGCCGAATGTTGTGGGGCAGACATCCCCCTCGTAGATCGCCAGATTGGTGTCCGGGCCGACGCCGGGAGTGGAACCGCAGGTATCGACAGTCAGCAGACCCGTACAGGTTGCTGTGTACTTATACCACTTGTCGACCGTCATCGTCGGTGCACAATCCGCCTTCGGACAGGTCAACGATTCCATCGGATTGGAGAACTGAAAAGCTGCTAGTCCATCTGAAATCGGCGTCGCTCCAGGGCAGTAATTGTTGAGTGACCCCTCAAACGGCGAATCGCACGGGCCAGAGGTTTTCAAGTGGAATGCCGTTCCGGGCGCCAACGCGACCTTCGAAGCCAACAATACATAATACAAGTTGCCCGGAATCAGGTTCCGCATACACAATCTGGAGTTCTTTCCAGAAGGACTGCAACCGGCGACGTCGTCGCTGCACCCGACGGGAATCAAAGTGTTGCACTGTGTCTGCGGCGTCAATGGATCGCCTACCGCGAACACGGCCAAGAGCGAGTCCGTCGCGGGCGCACTGCTCTCGCAGGTCTCCAGTCTGGCTGTGGAGTGGGTGGCCACGAACTTGTACCAGACCGTCTGCAGGCCCTTGGCGCAGGGAACATTCAGGTTGCAGCCGAAACCCGGATCGGTCGGACTCTCCGTTGCCCGACCGGAGTCGGACATCGCTTCGTTCCCCGGTGGAAAAGTTGTCATCCACCGGGCGCCTTCCATGCGACCGTTCGGGGCGCACCCATCGTTAGGGTGGGGAAAACCGCAACTCTGACGGGCCTCGTCGGCACAAGTCTGGTCCCACTCCGTGACACAGCAGTATGGGTCGCGTACGCAAACTGCTGTGCAACAGTCGGCATCGTCGCACCCGACGGGGGGACAACTGTCACAACACGCGGGGCCCTCTGTGCAGGGTGGGGGGAATAGACAGGATTCGCCGCAGGGGCATCGGCAGCGTGGGAGCGTGCAGTCTCCCGTTCGCCCGATGCAGTAGTAACTCGGGCAATTCGTTATAGTGGGGTAACAGTATCGGCCACGTCGCCATAGCCGCGGCGAATCCAGGGGCAGCAGTGCATTGCATTCGTTGAGGGTCAAGTTCGCACAGCCGATGAAAGGCTCGCAGCACTGCGCCACGCCGCACGGATGCGGCGAGAAAGGGTCGGGCTCACACGGCGCGCCCGGCACCCATCGAGGTAGAAGCGAAGAAAATCGGAGCGGAAACGGGCAGTTCACCTCCGTCACTTGCCTACAGACCGAGTCTCCATTCTCATCCGTGATGAACATATCGCAGCAAGCGCCCACGGGCGCAGGGCCGGCGCAAGTGATCGCCACGCTAAAACCGGCATATTGTCTGGGTAATCCAGTGGCGGGGTCAGGGTAAACGACCGTGTTGCAACCTGTCTGAGCGGCGATCTGGAAGCTGTCCGCAGTCTGTCCGATGCAGGCCTGCTGCCCGGCGACAACCACGCCGCCGCTGGCGGCGCTGATTTTGGCGGACAGGAAGAAACTATTTGGAACCGGTATCGGCGTATCGAAGGTGAAGCGGCAGATTCTTGTCTCCGTAGTGCCGAAAATGCTACAGGTCCTTTCCGTGCCGGCGATAACGCCGCCGTTACAGGAAGTACGCAGGTCAAAGGAATAAGAAGCTTCGCCTCGGACGGCGACTTCATAAGCGATCATGTTGCAACTGCTGCTCGGGGGAGGATTGGGAGGAGGGGACGTGACGAGCTGGATGTCGTCCACGAAGACCACACCCTGGCCGGGGTTGAAGGTAGGGCCGGATGGATTGTCATTCTTGTATCCGGTGAAAGAGTCGGCACAGGCGGAGTCGGCGTAGATTTCCAAGTTGAAGCTGGCGTGAGGCTGATTGGGGAAGCCGCCGGCCCACGCGGTGCACGGGATTCCCGGATAGTCATACTGGTCACAGGAGAAGCCCACCATCGGAGGGGTTCCGAAAATCACACCGGCATTGTTGCGAGAGAATTTTACGCCGATCCAGAAATTGGTCGGCAGAGGTGCGTTGCCCGCTGGGGCGAAGGTAATCATTCGCGGGATATCGGCGTCGGTTTCCGCCGGACCAATCGCAGGGCACCCATCATTCACCCTTCCATCCCCGTCGTCATCCACGGCATTCAAACACTGGACTCCACCTTCAGCCGGACCGACCGCAGGGCATCCATCGTTTACGGTTGCGTCACCGTCGTCATCCATCGCAATCAGACACTGGTCCGTAAACGATACCTGACCCTGTGTGCCGGGGATGATCAGGGTCGGAATGCTGGCGACCGGTACGGAGCCTGGGCAACTGCTATACAGAGCGAAGTTGATGCTATAGGGCCCGCCAATGCCCGCCGGATTAACTTTTCCAATAACAGGGAATGTGAAGCGGCGCAATGGACATCCGCCGGGAACGATCGTCGTGATGTCGTCGGAGACGAGGTTCCCTGCACCCATGGAAGCCCCGAACGTGCCCAACGTGTTGCTGTAATTCAACCGCTCGTCCATCCCGGCTGTCACATTGCTGTCGCCGCCACCGACCAGGTGATGCTTGAATTCCGTCTCGGGCGGGATGGGGAAGAACTCCACAGGAGCAGTAGGAGGGATTGGGCCGCGTAAAGATTCGAAATCTTCCACCGCTACCGCACGACCGTCGGTTTCATCTTCATCGGTGACAGGCTGATCCTGAGTAAGCGCCGACTTGGTGGGCAGCAACACAAAGCAATAAAGCAATGCGAGTCCCGTACGCCACGAGTTCTGCCGCCGTCGCACCATTCTTACTTCGCACTAATTGAACGGTCCCCCGGGGCGACGAGATTCAAAGTTGCCCCTAATCAATCAATTAGGCATGATCCGAGGCGAAGTCAAGGTCGAGCTTGAGGAGTGAGGAGGGATTCTAAGACCTGACAATGGTCAATTCGTGATTCAGACTTCTATTCGTGCTGCTTGCTCCGCTTGCGCTCCCATACCTCTTCGGCTTCGGGTGGGCGGATGTAGGTTGGGACAAGGTTGCGGGGATCGGAGTATTTCCCGCTTTCCGCGCGGGCAAAGCCGAGGCGATAGACGGTTTCGGCCCGCGGGCAATACAACGATTCGGGGAGAATGCGTCGGTTGGACTTCTCGATCGCCGGACGGTGGTACAAAACCCCTTCACCGAGGACCGCGCAATCGGGCGGTTGGGCGGAAAGAAACTCAAACGGATCGGCCTCAATCGGCTCGCCTGTCGCTAGGTACGCGCCATCCTGAAAAACGAAAGCGGCCGCATATACCCTGCTGCGTTTCGCGTCCAGAACCACGGCCACATGGGATAGTGTGGGATCGACCCCAAGCGCGTTTTGGGCAATGACATCCAGAGTGGGTACGGCCACGATGCGGGCATTGACTCCGAAGGAGATCATCCGCGCCGCGGTGATGCCGATCCGCAAGCCGGTGAAGCTGCCCGGACCGGCGGAGACGTACACCCGCCGGATCGATCCAGGCTCTACCTGATGCGCCTCGCAGAGGGCATTGATTGTCGGAAGGAATTCTACCGCATGGGCCTTGGGGCGGGTGAGTGTCCTCGACTCCAGCACTTCCGCGCCTCGTCCAATGACCACGCTTCCCACGGCGCTCGAGGTCTCGAACGCCAGGGCAAATTCGGCTGGTGCTCTTTGGTGATGCGTCATTGCTCACTAATCATACATACAGGATACATGGCTCCAAGTGCCGTCGTGAACGGCTTCCTTAAGGTACGGTTGGTCCGTACCCTCTGGATTCTCTTTGACTTTACGCCTTGATCGTGTATCCTGCTCGCCATTGAATTGACATCAGGTATCCATCACGAGAGTCACCATGCACGACGTATTACGCAAGCTCGGACTCGAATCGGTATGCGCCGGCGGATTTTGCGGCGAGTGGATCGGTGGGGGGGAAAAGCTAGACTCCGTTTCGCCCATCGACGGCAAGATTCTGGGGACCGTCAAGCAGGTCACGCCACAGGAGTACGATCGAATCATTGATCGGGCCCATGCCGCCTTTCTCCAATGGCGGCAGGTGCCTGCCCCGGTCCGCGGCGAGACCGTCCGGCAGCTCGGCGACGCCCTGCGCAAACACAAGGCCGACCTCGGCGCGCTGGTCACCCTTGAGAACGGCAAGATCCGTGCCGAGGGCGAAGGCGAAGTTCAGGAGATGATCGACATCTGCGACTTCGCCGTCGGGTTGTCGCGTCAGCTCTACGGTTTGACCATGCACTCCGAGCGCCCGGGCCATCGCATGTACGAACAATGGCACCCGCTGGGCGTGGTAGGCGTTATTTCGGCGTTTAATTTTCCGGTGGCCGTCTGGTCGTGGAATACGGCACTGGCCGCGGTTTGCGGCGATGCGACGTTGTGGAAACCCTCTTCGCAAACACCGCTCACGGCCATCGCATGCACCAGGATCGCCGAGCGCGTCTGCCGCGCCACCGGCGCCGACCCGGCCATCTTCAGCCTGATCATCGGGCCGGGCAGCACGGTCGGGGATAAGCTCCTTCACGACCGCCGTATTCCGCTGGTCTCGGCGACCGGAAGCTGCAAGATGGGCTATCGTGTGGGGGAGGTGGTGGGGAAGCGCCTCGGGCGGACCATTCTGGAGTTGGGGGGCAACAATGCCATAATCGTGACACCCGAAGCGGACGTGTCGCTTGCCTTTCGGGCAATCTTATTTGGTGCTGTCGGAACCGCCGGGCAGCGTTGTACTTCGACGCGACGTGTGATCGTTCACGAGTCGATCCGCAATCAACTGGTTGAGAAACTGATCGCTGCCTACCGGCAGGTGAACGTCGGCAACCCGCTGGAGCCGTGCACACTGATGGGTCCGCTCATCAACTCTCAGGCGGTCGAAACCATGATGACCGCGACCAAGAGGATTAAGGAAGAGGGAGGGGAAGTCCTTTACGGCGGTCAGCGTCTGGAGGGTGACAAGTATCCCGGAGGTTGCTACGTAACTCCGTGCATCGCCGCAGCGCGGAACGAGTTCAAAATCGTCCAGGAGGAGACGTTCGCCCCGATCCTCTATGTCATCTCGTATAAGACCCTCAATGAAGCGATCGAGTTGCACAACAACGTGCCGCAGGGGCTTAGCTCCGCGATCTTTACTCGAAACTTGCTGGAAGCGGAGCGATTCCTGTCTTGTGTCGGCAGCGATTGCGGTATCGCCAACGTCAACATCGGCACGAGCGGCGCGGAGATCGGCGGGGCCTTCGGCGGCGAGAAGGAGACCGGCGGCGGGCGCGAATCCGGCTCCGACTCCTGGAAGGCTTACATGCGGAGACAGACCAATACGATCAACTACACTACTGAACTTCCGCTGGCGCAAGGAATCAAGTTCGGGGATTGAGTCGAGCCGGTGAAGCTACTTAATCTTGAAACCATTCGTCTTGGCATTCACAACCTGCGCCTGCACAAGCTGCGCTCGTTGCTTACCTCGCTGGGCATCATCTTCGGCGTCGCCGCCGTCATCTGCATGTTGTCGATCAGCGAAGGAGCGTCCGCCGACGAGCTGCGCATGATTCAACTGCTGGGCACCAAGAACATCATTGTCAACTCCGTCAAACCGCCGCAGACCGCGGAGAGTTCGCAGCGGAATACGAGTCTTGTCGAGTACGGCATCACCCGAAACGATGTGGCCGTCATCGACGCCACCGTTCCCCATGTGGCCCATGTGATCCCCCTGCGAACGGTGGCTTATCGGCAGCGGCATGCCGATCGCCAGTCCACCATGGACGTCATCGGCACCACACCCGACTTCTTCGAGGTCGTCAACATCGACGTCGCTCGCGGCCGGGCAATCAGTATTGTGGACATCAACGCGCGCACCAACGTGTGCGTCATCGGCGAAGAGGTCCGCACCGAATTGTTCCCCTTCAAGGATCCGCTGGGAGAGAGCATTCTCGTGGAGCGTTATCCGACGGCCGTTCCGTTCACCGTGGTCGGAGTCCTCCAGCAGGTCCATACCGCGGGTACTCCGGCTCGCGGCGTCGAGGATCGAAACCTCAATCGCGAAATCTTCATCCCCTTCTCCACCGCAATGGCCCAGTTCGGAGAGATTACTCGCCGAATGGGCGCAGGGTCGCGCGAATTGATCAAGATGCAATATTCGGGCCTGTACGTCACCGCCGATGAAATCGAGCACGTACTGCCGCTTTCCAAAATGATCGAGCGGGTTTTTGAGTATGGCCATGAGAAGGTCGATTACGAGATCAAGGTGCCTCTTGCGCGGCTCAAACTTGCGGAGAAGAAGAAACGCAACAATCAACTCACGCTGGGCTTTATCGCGGGGATTTCACTTCTTGTCGGCGGCATCGGCATCATGAACATCATGCTGGCCACGGTCACCGAACGGACCAGGGAGATCGGCATCCGCCGCGCTTTGGGCGCGCGGCAGGGACACATCACCGTTCAATTCCTGGTGGAGACCGTCGTTCTCTCCACGGCGGGCGGGTTGGTCGGCGTGGTGCTCGGCGTGGCCGGCGCCCATGTGGTCAGCAACTTCGCCGATTGGCAAACCATCGTAAGTGTTTGGTCCGTTGCGGTGAGCTTCGGCTTGTCGGTCCTCGTGGGCATCTTCTTCGGTATGTACCCGGCGATGTCGGCGGCCAGGCTGGACCCCATCGAGGCCCTGCGCTACGAATGATCTCGCCGAAACGAGCGGTTCGCGATTGGCAGGTGATATGGGGCTGCGCACCGTTAATGGTATCGCGGATGCTTGACGATGGGGGATGGACTACGTACAAACCGCACTCGGCGTCGCCGACGTAGCTCAACGGTAGAGCACGGCTTTCGTAAAGCCGGGGTTGAGGGTTCAAATCCCTCCGTCGGCTTTCAACCGAGAGTTTTCTGTAGGGTACGCCAGAACTTCGGTCGATCCCACTTGCTGCCAAGCCCTACCGTTCGGAGCTTAGCCCGGTGAAACCATGAAGACGTTGCTTGTACGGACATCCGGCCAGTGGCGCGACTGGCTCGCCGAAAACCACGCGTCGGCGTCGGAGGTCTGGCTGATATTTCACAAGCAACACACCGGCGTCGCTTCCATCGACTACAAGAACGCCCTCGACGAGGCGCTTTGCTTCGGCTGGGTAGATAGCCTGGTCAAGCGGCTCGATGACCGGCGGTACGCACGAAAGTTCACGCCACGCAAAGCCGACAGCCGCTGGTCAGAGATCAATCGCAAGCGATATGCCCAGCTCAAGGCCCTCGGACGATTAAAACCGCCGGGGATTCAGCGCCCCCCGACGAGCCGCGGCTCCGCTCCTCGACCGGTGCGGCTGGAGATGCCTTCTAAGCTTCCGGCCTACATCCAAGCAGAGTTGAAGAAGCACCCGAAGGCTTTGCGCCACTTCGAAGCGCTGCCACCGTCGCATCGGCGGCGGTATTTCGCATGGATCGAGTCCGCCAAGCGCGAGGAAACGAAACTCAGGCGTCTCAAGGAGGCCATCCGTCTTCTTGCCGGCGGCAACGTGCTCGGACTGAAGTAACAGGTCGCCCGAATTTTGTTTAAGCCGCCCCGTTGGGGCGAAGGAGGAGGCTGGTCCGTCATGCGATCTACCTGCCTAACCATGCAATTGCTTCACGCGTTCTTCCCCCTGTCGTTCTTCGCCACGTTCTCCGCCTGCACAGCCGCGCAAGAAAAGAGCACGGGGGCCAGGCCGGTCCCCGCGCCAGCCAACGTTGCCGACCCGTTGGCGAGCTTCGCGCGCATGGTCGGCGGCGAGTGGCAGGTCACATTCACGAGCGGGACGAGCATGTTCGACACCTGGCACTGGGGCCCGGGCAAGCACTCGTTGCGTGTGGTGACCGACGGCCAGGGCGCGGGCGGCGAGCCATGGCGCGAGCTGGACGTAGTGTACTGGCACCCGGGTCGCAAGGAGGTCCGCCTGCTGAATATGCACCGCGATGTTCCCGGCATTGGTAGAGGCGTAGGCGAAGGCACGATCAGGTTTGACAGCGACACGGCGGAGGCCGTCCTTGACCTCTACCAGCCCGGAGTTCGCCGAATGCTTAGATCGCGGTGGACCTTTGACGGTCCGGACCAATATCACGAGATACTCTCGGAATCGACTGGTCCAGCCGGTTTCCAGACCCTCGTCGAGTGGGACCGCGTCCGTTTCGATAAGCGCTCCCAAACGCGACCTGTCACCGACGGAGAATCGCTAGGACCGTCGCAGCATCTCAAGGTTTTCGAACCGCTCCTGGCTCGCACCTGGGAGGCGAATGGCAAATGGGCCGCCGAAGGTGCCTTACGCATCCAGACGACCGTCGATTGGGTCCCGTACGCCGACTATTTTTACGTGCGCGTGATTGTCCCGACCAACGACGGCGAGCCCACGCACCTGCTCGACGCCTACGTCTACCACCACATCGGAACGGGCGCGGTGCGCTGTCTGGCGCTGTTAAACTGGGGCGGCGTATACGAGGGCGACGTGACCCTGCTCGAAGGCGGCGCCCTGCAACTTGACCTGAAGGGCTACGAAGGCGACCGGATCGTACTGCATGACGTACGCTTCGACTTCGAGAAGGACGGGACGGTGCGTTATCGCGTCTGGTCCATCGAGGGCGCCGAGCGCACGCTCCTGCTCGATGTCCTCCACAAGAAGCTCGAGCCGAAGAGGGACTAATTCACGCGGACATCATTCGTGGCTGCTGTCCTCGACCGTGTTAAAGACGGGTTGGTCAATCGGTGCTTTTCTTAAAATTCCCACGCGTAAGTGCGAGGCCTGCGACCCGCCGCGATACACACGCTGCGTGGCCTTCACAAAGTCGCTTTCTTCTGCCAGGAAGATGTTGTCCACGTATTTCTGGGGGTTGCGGTCGACCATGGGGAACCATGTGCTTTGGACTTGCACCATGATCCGATGCCCCTTTTGGAACGTGTGCAGCACGTCCTGAAGCGTCAACTTCACGCGGGACGGCCGATCGGGAGTGAATGGCTCCGGTTTCTCATAGCTGTTGCGATAGCGGCCCCGGATCACTTCACTTCGCACCATCATCTGACATCCGGCGAGGTGCTTGCCACGGGGCGTTTCTTCGGGGTTCTTGGCATCATTGGGGAAGACGTCGATGAGCTTGACGATCCAGTCCGAGTCCGTTCCGGAGGTTGATACCCATAATTCAGCGTCCATCGGTCCCGCGAGGGTGACGTCTTCCTCCAATACGCTCGTTTGATAGGCGAGCACGTCCGGCCTGCGGGACGCGAAACGCTGATCGTCCACCATATACTCCCTCGTCATCTCGGTGGAAACAGACTCGGAGAAGGGCACCGGCCTGGCCGGATCGCTTACATATTCGTCGTACACCTCGCCCTGGCCGGTGGGGGCATCGAACGATAGACCGCCGTTGGCTTGAAAATAAAGCTCGCGAGGTTCGAGGCCCGCCGGAGGCCAGAGATCGAAACGCCGCCACTCATTGGCCCCCGTCTCGAACACGTAAGCTTCCGGGAGCGGCTCACCGCAGACATCTTTCAGGAAGCAATTGAAAAAAGGCAGTTCGATGTTCCCGCGGTAGAATTCGGCCGTCTTCGCCCCGAAACGGGCCAGTCCCAGCTTGTCTCCATCGGATCGTCCCCATCCGCCATGGACCCAGGGGCCCATGACGAGGATATTCACGATCCCGGGATTTTGCTTTTCAACGGCCTGGTAGGTATTCAGCGTCCCATACAAGTCTTCAGCGTCATACCATCCGCCCACGGTCATGACCGCCGGGGACACTTTCTTCAAATGCGGCAGAATCCGTCGCGCCTTCCAGAACTCGTCATAGCTGGGGTGCGCGGTGATCTCGTTCCAGAATGCGATCTCACCGTGAAAGTATCGCTCGTTGGCATTCTTTAGTGGTCCGAGGTCCATGAAGAACTGATATCCATCCGGTGTGCCATGATCGAACTCCTTGCCCCGCTCCTGCGTCGGCTCCGGTCGAGCCTGCCCGAAGACAGCGAAGAAATTGAATGCGTGGGGCAGGAAAAACGCTCCGTGATGGTAGAAGTCGTCGAAGTACCAGTCCGCGATCGGTGCCTGGGGAGATACGGCCTTGAGCGCGGGATGGGCGTCGATCATTCCCGCTGACGAATAGAATCCAGGATAGGAAATGCCCCACATTCCAACCCGCCCGTTATGGTTCGGGACGTTGGCCAACAGCCATTCGATGGTGTCATAGGTGTCCGTGCTTTCGTCAATATCCGTGGGGTCGTCCTTGACGGCCACGTGCGGCCTGACATTGACGAACTCTCCCTCAGACATCACCCGCCCGCGTACGTCCTGACACACAAAGATGAACTGTTCTTCGGTGAACTTCTTGTTGGGCCCCAGTGACGGACGATACTTGTCTTCACCATAAGGGCGGCAGCTATAGGGCGTCCGCGACAGCATGATGGGATACGGTCGTGTGTTGTCTCGTGGGGCGTAAACGGAAGTAAACAGCCGCACTCCGTCGCGCATTGGAATCATATGCTCATGCTTGATGTAGCGCTGTTCGATTTCCTTGCTTGCCTGCTTGGCCATGTCTTCTCGCGAGGGTGGCTCCGGAGGCGCGGCTTGCGTTTTCGTTGCCGGAGTGGTCTGTGAGGTGGCGCATGCGCCGACGAATAGCATAGATAGCAAAGCCGGAAGTACATGGGACCGAACGGCTAAACGCTGCATCTCAATCATGCCGCGATCATATGGTAAGCCGTCAGACTGCTCAATATGACCAGCAGCACCGCGCCAACGATGACGAATTCGTATGCTTTTTCCGGGCGTACGCGGCCCAGGCTTTTCATCCCCACGGCCGGAAACAAGAAATAGAGACCGCCCTTGCATACGTTCGCCCAGCCCACGACCGTCACCAAGGCCGGGAGGCCTGTCCAAACGTTGTGAAAAGAAACGATCAGCAATCCAAACGGCAGGTGCATGAATGCGACCGCAAAGACGCCGGCGTGGCCCTTGTCGCGCAGATTAACAAAAAACTGCACCCACGCCCGCGGCTGCAGTACGTGCGACAAGGCGATAATGAAATAGGACGAAATGGTGATCCGTTCCACGTCGATTTCCATTGGGTCTTCGAACCTCCCGGCCGCTCGTTGCGCGGCCGTTTTCAGATCCCGTGCGCGATCAGGTCATATCCCAATAGTGCGCCGATCGCGAGAAAGATGATTCCGGGGACCAAGAACAGCCAGGTGTTATCCTCAGTGACTTGTTCCATGTGTCTGAGGCTTGCACGCGGCATCGTGAAGTACCAAAGGGCCTTGGCGATTTGCACCCAACCGAACAGAGTCAACATCATCGGGATGCCGCGCCAGACCGGATGCACACTTACAATCCATGCTCCCACCCAGAGGCAGACGAGCCCGCAGATGAAGGCGCCCGGTTCGCCCCAAGAGCGGAGCATGATCACAAAGTTGGACCAGGCTCGCCGGTGAATCAGGTGAGAAAGACCCAGGACGAAGAACCAGCCGATAGCCATCTATTGAACGGCGATATCCATACGATTTGCATGGCTCGCCGTGAGAATTCACGGCTTCGCACCATTGGCATTGACGACCGGAATCTCTTCTCCGTGGGGGTCGCGACGGGGATGTCCAAGCTTGGCGTCCACTTCGTCGGCAAGCTCGTGAGCGTGTTCCAGCCGCTCCGCTTCGTCGTGGATCGTTTCGATGTCGATGCCGGCCTCACCAGCGAGATACGACTCCCATAAACGATGGGCGCGTACCAGTTCCAACGCGCGCCGTCGGCCGAGCGGCGTCAACGTCAATACTACGGAACCGGGTTCCACCATTCGTTCTTTTCGTAACTGGCGCAGGCTCGCCTCGACTCGTGCAGACGACAATCCCGTTAGGCGGACAACGTCAGCTTTGGTACATCCCGCGCTCGTCTCCATCACCCTGTAGATCGCCTTTAGGCAATCTTCACAGTTGATGTGCCGTCCCACTTGCCGCCGACGCAATGCACGAAAGAGCAGGCCGTGACTCGGACTTAGAGTGACCGCCATTGCGAAAATAATCGTCGCCACCAGGACCATGGCCGGACCTGTCGGCGAGTTCGTAATGAACGCTACCGACATCCCCGCCGCCGCGGAAAGCGCCCCGAATGCACCCGCCAGAATCAGCATCGGCCAAAGACGGTTGGATAGCTGATACGCCGCCGACGCGGGCGTAATCACCATGGCCACGACGAGGATGACTCCCGTCGTCTTCAGCCCCGCCACGACTGTCGCCGACAGCAATCCCATCAAAAGGTAGTGGACCGCGCTGACCGAAATGCCCATCGTCGCGGCCACCACGGGGTCAAAACTGGCGATTTTGAGCCGGTGATACAATACGAATACGGTCAGCAACACCAGCGGCGCTACGATCGTCATCATGAGCAGGTCGTCCAGGCCGACCGCCAGCGGATCGCCGAACAAAAAACACTTCAAATCAAAGTGCGTTCCGCGCGAAAGACTGCTGATGAGGATGATCCCCATCGCAAACAGGGCGGTGAACACAATGCCGATCGCCGAATCCTCCTTCGTCCGGCTGTATTCGCTGACCACCTTGATCAGCCCCGCCGTGACCAACCCCGCAAGAAGCGCGCCCAGGAACAGCCCGCCGATGCCTGAACTGCCGGTTAGCATGAACGCAATGACCACGCCCGGCAGCACAGCGTGTGACAATGCATCTCCGATCAGCGCCATCCGCCGCAACACCACAAAGCATCCCAACACCCCACAGGCAATGCCGACAAGAACGCTGCACGCTGTTTCCTGCCACCATTGGGCTGAGATCGGCGCTGTCCATTGCAACCAGTCGAATTCCAGTTGAGCGAGCAGTGTGTTCACGGTCGTCTTTCCGTCCCGCTCAATGCGATGTCCGCTTGATCAAGAAGGGTGAGCCGTCCGCCGTAGGTGCGGCGCAAGTTTTGGTCGGTCACGACCTCGTTGGTCGGGCCAAATGCCACCACCTGTTGGTTCAATAGCATCACCAGGTCGAAGCGGTTGAGCACCGATAAATCGTGGTTCACGACGATGAGCGTTTTGCCCTCTGCGGTGAGCTTTTCGATCAACTGAAGAATCGCCTGCTCCGTTGCCGCGTCCACTCCCGAAAACGGTTCGTCCAGAAGGAGGATGTCGGCCTCTTGGCACAAAGCCCGCGCCAGGAAGACGCGCTGCTGCTGACCGCCGGAGAGTTGGCGGATGTGGCGGTCTCTATAATTGCCCATGGTCACCAGTCCGAGTGCGTGCAAGGCGGCCTCCCGGTCGGCATTCCTGGGCCGGCCAAACCATCCCAGCCGCCCGTATCGGCCCATCATCACCACGTCCAGCACAGTGACCGGAAAATCCCAGTCCACCGCTTCCGTCTGAGGAACATAGGCCAGTCGATTTCGGACTTGATCGACCGCCATCCCGCCGATGCGAATCGTACCGCTATCCGGCTGGGTCAATCCGAGCATCGCCCGCAGAAGCGTGCTTTTTCCCGCGCCGTTTGGACCAACAATCCCCACGAGGTTTCCCGAGGGAACATCAAACGACACCGACCGCAGCACCGGCCTATTTCCGTACGAGACCGTCAGGCCTCGGACGGATATGACCGACTCGGTCGGATGCTTCCCGGAATTAGGCGCTGGATCGGTCCGATTACGGATTTCCATGGGCTTTATCACATCATTGAGTGTGCGAATCATTTCAACGCTTCCACCACAGTGGCCACGTTGTGCCGCACCATGCCCAAGTAGGTTCCCGCCGTCGTATCGGGGGCCCCCAGTGAGTCGCTGTACAGCGTCCCCCCGATCTTTGCACCGGTGCTCTCGGCCACTTTCCGTACGATGTCGTTGAGCGTCTTGCTCACCGACGTCTCGACGAACAACGCCTTCACACCGCGCTCTCGTACGACCGATTCCAAGCGAGCGATATCTTGCGGCCTGGGTTGCTGCTCGGTGCTGATTCCGATCACCGCGAACACGTCGATGAAGTATGTTCGCCCAAAGTATTGAAATGCGTCGTGGCTGGTTACCATCGCGCGTCGCTCCCGCGGGACGGATCCGATCTCATCCTTGACCCAAAGGTGCAACGTATCGAGCTCCTTCAAATAGTCCGCCGCACGTTGCCGGTACGTGCTCGCATTCTTCGGGTCGGCTTCAATAAAAGCATCTCGCGCCCGTTCCGTATAGACTCGAAAATACTGCACGTTGAACCAGCAGTGCGGATCGGGCGCCCCTCGTGTCTGCTCACTTTCCAGCGGCACGATCTGCGGCGATTCAGCCAGGCGAACCACCTTGCCCTTGGCGTTGTGCTGAATCACGTGATCCAGCGTCGATTCGAGATGCAGCCCATTGATCAGGATAAGCTGCGCCTCGGCGATCAGTTGCACGTCTCTCGGGCGCACGTCGTACACGTGGGGATCTTCGCCAGCCCGCATGATGCCTTTTACGTCCGCCGCCTCGCCCGCGATTGTCTGCGCGAGGTCGGTGATCATCGTGGTGGTGCACACTACCCGCAGCTTGGTCCCAGCGGGGTCCTCGCCGGACGAGGCCTCGAAGGCAAATGCTCCGAGTAGCACCGTTCCCCATACCCACTTCCGAATCGATTTTTTCAGCATGACTCTGCAAGCCTCCCAAAACTTTGACTTATTCTATATCGAAAAGTTGGGCGACGCAAGACATAATTTCGTCGAGCCTAATTTATTCCGACGATTCGCACCTCCCGATTCTTTTTCCGGCAATTCCGCTCGACATCCCCTTGATGTTGATATAGGGTCCGAAAACCATGCTGAGTCGCTCGATCGAAGACTACATAAAGGCCATCTACGCCCTCGCGGTCGAATACCAACAGGCATCGACCAAGCAAATCGCTCAACGTCTAGGGGTCAAGATGGCTTCTGTTACAGGGATGATAAAGCATTTAGCCGCCGAAGGTTATGTAAAACACAAACCCTATTACGGAGTCCAGCTTACCGCTCGCGGCGAGGCCATCGCACTTGGATTGATTCGCCGCCACCGACTCATCGAACTATTCCTTACCCGCACACTGGGACTTCCCTGGGATGAGGTACACAACGACGCAGAAGTTCTCGAACATGTGGTCAGCGATGGCCTTGTCGAGCGTATTTACGAGTATCTGGGCTATCCCCAATTCGATCCCCATGGTTCACCGATCCCTGGCCGGGACGGCTCGATTGCCCCGCAACGCGGCATTCGACTCGACGAAATGACCGCCGGGCAATGGGGGACGATCGTTGAAGTTTCCGACGGCGATCCGGAGTTTCTGCGCTATCTGACCGGCCTGAAATTGGGAATCGGCAGTGAAATACACGTTCGGGATCGGGCCCCGTTCAACGGACCGATCACTTTGACAGTTGGCTCGCGCACTGTTGCCATCGGTCACGAGGCCGGCGCCCGTATTCGCGTCGGCGTCGACGAAACGATTTTGCCAACCCGCAGACGGAAGCGCAAGCGCCCGCGCGACTAGAACCCAAGCATTTCCAGTACGCTTTGGTTGGACGGCAAGCCAGGATGAATGTCGCGGATCTGATCGCCCCGCACCCAGCGGATCTCGGCGATTTCTTTCCGTGCGATGCGAAATCCTTCGTCGAAGTGTTCGACGAGCCAAACCACCAGGATGTGCCGTGAATCCATGATTCGAATCGCGCCGAGGCGTTTGATCGGCCTCACCCGGATGCCTAGTTCTTCGTAAAGTTCCCGCCCGACGGCCTGCCGGGGCGTCTCGCCGTTTTCGACGTGCCCGCCCGGAAAACACCAGCAGCCGGGCTTGGGCACGCCCTCCGCACGGCGGATCATCAAATACTCCTGGCCGCGATTGAGAATGCCGATCACGCCGCGCCGCACGCGATGATTACCGGAAGTTTCCAGGTGCAGGGCGTCGTTCATACCGTTGACCAGGGTCATAAACTGGCTATCCAAACATTGAGTATGATACTCGGCGGAATTGTCAGCGACACATGCGCTTTACGAAGACGACGGTGGCGAAAGCCGCGTGGGGAGGATGACCATGGGCACGCGGACCCATTGCAATCGGCGCATGAGGGCAAAGGCCGTCTGGTTGTGAAGTAAGCGTTGGTACCAGGTGTCCTTCTGGAAAATGAGCTGGCCGGTGAAGAAGACGGCCTTGGGAAATCGATTCAGCACCTGCACGCAGAGCTTTTCCAACTCCTCCACTGCGTCGGTGCCGATGGACATGAAGGACGTGGCTGGTACTCCCCAGCCGCGTACCAGATCGACGTATTTGCCCAACGATTCCTCGGTGTGCTTATGGAGGTCGTCAAGTGTGTCCGCCCCTTTGAAACTACCGGAATCCACCACACCAACAGAGACGAAAATGACGTTCTTAAAGTATCCGGGGGCGAAGCGGTAGGCGTTGAGCAGGGTGTGTACGCCCAACCCGCCGAAGCCGCCGACTAATACGGCGGCCGCCGGTTCGTTTGGGTCGGGATCGGCGACAGTTGGAGCGCCGGGCGGGGGCAGGGCGGCCATAATCTCGTTTAATTGTTTGAGTCGGGAGGTAACCAGTCGGTAGTAGCGGTGGATCACCATTCCCAGGGCGACGACCACACCCGTTACCGCAAGGGTGCGCCATCCTCCCTGGTAGAACTTCTCGTATACTGTGACCCCGAGAATGGAGAGGCACAGAATGGCCCCGGTGACGAAAAGAGCCAGACGGCGATTCCGAAGCGGGTGACGGGCGCGGACCTTGGCCCAGTATTTGCACATTCCGAGCATGGACAGCGAGAATGTCAAGAAGACGTTGATCGAGTACATGATCACCAAAGCCGACACATGGCCGCCGGTATAAATCAAGGCCGCGATAGCGCATAGACCCATCAGCAAAACGCCGTTATGCGTGGTCAAGCGTTCGGAGAGGTTTGCAAAGGGATGCGGCATCCAGGAGTCCAGCGCCAGATTGGCTAGCAGACGCGGGCCTCCAATGAACCCCGCCTGAGCGGCAACAACCAAAAGCGCGCCTTCCGCAATGATCGTCGCCAGTACGAATCCGATGCCCGTCCAGCTCCCCACGAGACCTATCTTGGCGACGAAGGCTTCGGTAAGAAGGTGGTTCATGGTCTTCTCCGGAGAATGCTGAATATGGAGAAGTAAGTAGGCGAGGATGAGTCCACCCGCAGTGATTGCGAGTGATACGGCCATGTAAAGCATCGTCCGCTGTCCGGTAGCCACGCGAGGTTCGCGCATTACGGACATGCTATTGGATACGGCCTCGATTCCCGTGTAAGTGCCCGCTCCAAGCGAGTAAGCGTAGAGGAACATGCCGAGCAAACCCGCCACCCCCAGGGCGGGGTTGCTTAGGCCATGCTGTACGCCGTCTGCTACCTCACCCGCCACCTGTGAAATGTCTGAGAGGCTCAAGCCGATCGCTCCAAATATCAGGAAGATGTGGGTAGCGAGAAAGACTAGAAAGATCGGTAAAAGGACCTTTATGGATTCTTTCACACCGCGAAGGTTGAGCAATGTCAGCAAAACGATGGCTGCGATTTCGGCGGGAACTTTCCATGCCTGCCCGCGACCATGGAATAGGCCGAACAGAGCGTCCCCTGCGGCAGCAATGGATACGGTTATAGTCAGAATGTAATCGATCAGGAGAGCACTACCAGCGACAAGACCGATTCGGGGGCTGAGGAGTTTGGAAGCAACAAGATATCCACCGCCGCCGCTGGGGAACACCTCAATGATATGGCTGTAACAGGAGGCAATTACAAAGACGGTGACGATGGTGGCCAGCGCGAGAAAAACGGCGAGATAAGTATGCTCTCCCAGGTTGGCAAATGCTTCCGCAGGTCCGTAACATGAGGACGACAATCCGTCCGCGCCTAATCCGACCCATGCAAGAAACGCTACCAAAGAGATGTGTTGAAAGACTTCACGATCTTTCAAATCTCGCGGCTTGCCGATCAGCAGAGTCTTGACTTTCTCAGGCAGGGTCTCAGGTTCCTCCAAAGGGCTGGGGTCGGGTGTGACCAGGGTCGACTTCGACATTGCGTCTTCCATGCCATATCCCGATTCATGCGTGATCTGCGAGGACGCTGGCGCGGGCTCTCCCGGGCGAGGTTGCGCCGGGGCGGGAGGTTCTTGAGCATCGCGAAGTGAAGGTGATCCGGGTTTTTCCGGTGGGTTGGGATTAGAGTCCATCATCATTCCTTCGACCGAGCGGGGATCATCCTACCGAATGGCCGCAAACTCCGCACGCGCTGGCGGATGGTCCAAGAAGAATTCCGGCACTGGCATTCCCGGCGCGTGTAGAGTAGAAAACCTCTGCCGCCAGGGTGAGGCTAATCAACACCACACCCTTCTTCATCGGCGTACCGGAAGTGCCTATGTCTGAAAACTTTCCCGCCGCTGGTGTAAAGCGTGCCAACCGGCGTCCGCCTCGCCCCCTCCACGTGAAAATCCTACTTGGATTGATCCTGGGTGCGGGGATTGGCTTGGCGGCGAATGCGATCTACACCCGACCGATCGTTTCTGGCGTGACCGACAGGCTCGATGAGGATTCCAACGGCATCGACGATCGCCTCGATTGGGTGGCCATTAACGTTGCCGATCCCGTGGGGAAGGTTTTCCTTCGACTCGTGTTCATGGTCGTGGTGCCGCTGGTTTTCGCGGCCCTGGCGTTGGGAGTCGTGGGGCTCGGCGATGTTCGGCGCTTGGGGCGAGTCGGCGGGCGAACATTGCTGTTCACCGTATTCTTGTCGCTAACCGCCGTAGCCATCGGCATCGTGCTGGTCAATGTAATTCGCCCTGGGAGCGGGTTGTCGGAAGAGAAGAGCGATGCGCTCCGTGCCCAGTACGCAGGCGATGCATCCGGTGTGGTGAGCAAGGCCACGCAGGCCAAGCCCATCAAGGACACTCTGTTGGACATCATCCCTGAAAACCCCCTGCAAGAAGCCGTTGGAGCGCTCGACGGCAGCTCCAAGGGGAACGGGATGCTTGCCGTGATGTTTTTCGCCCTGGTCTTCGGAGTCGGCATTACTCTTGTCCCCGTGGAGCGCACCCGCGCCCTCGTCAATGTCTTGGAAGCCGTATTCGAGGCTTGCATGGTCATCATCGGATTCGCCATGCGCATCGCGCCCTACGCGGTGGCTTGTTTGGTCTTCGTCGTGACCGCACGGATCGGGATCGACATCCTCAAGACGCTTATGTGGTTCGTGCTTACGGCGTTGCTGGGCTTTTCTATTCACATGGTCGTAGTCTATTCGCTCACCATTCGATTGTTCGGCGGAATGAAGCCCACAGCGTTTTTCCGCCGTATTTCCGAAGCCATGGTCACGGCGTTCGCCACTTCATCGTCAAACGCCACGCTACCCACCGCCCTGCGCGTGGCCAAGGACTCGCTAGGCCTTCCTAACGAAGTGTCGCACTTCGTGCTTACCGTCGGCGCCACGGGCAATCAGAACGGAACCGCGTTGTATGAAGGCGTCGTCGTGCTATTCCTCGCCCAAGTCTTCGGAGTAGACCTCACTCTGGGCCAGCAAGTCACCGTCGTGCTGATGTCGGTGCTGGCGGGCATCGGCACCGCCGGCGTCCCAGGAGGGTCACTACCCCTCATCGCCATCCTCCTCACAACCGTCCATGTCCCGCCCGAAGGCATCGCCATCATCCTTGGCGTGGACCGAATCCTGGATATGTGTCGAACTGTGCTGAATGTCACCGGGGACTTGGCGATTGCCACCTGCGTCAGCCAGACGGAGAAACGAAGGTCGAAAGACGATTCGAGAGTCTAGAATGGTCGCGAAGCGACGCGGGACGTAGGACTTGAATTCTACTGGCAAGAGACGCATCAACTCATGGACGACCGGCCATCTCAAGAGACCAGCCTTCGGCTTGTTGCCTAAGTAAGAACCTTCCACGCAGGCGGTTTCCGCCCAGCACAATGTGAAAGCATTGGGGCGTGATTTTCTCGAACTCGACGAAGCCGGAATCGACTCGGCGTACGGTTCCGCGGTTGCCCGGCACAGGGCCTTCGTAATCAAGGTAGGCTTTACGATGATTCCCGATTCGGAGGGTGGAAACGGGGAAGTTGCTGGGGACCATAGGATCGCTGAGAAGCTGCCAGGTGAGCAATTCTTCACCCTGTTCAAGCATGAGGTCCCAGTGCTCGCTGTCTTCGAGCTGATGATGTAGAATGACGAAGCGGTTAGGCAAGGTGCCCTCCTGCTCCAGGGAGGTGTTCCACCACCAATTGTCTAGCCTTTCCCCGTGGACTCGAACGCGGTCGGGTCGAGCGGCGTAAAGGATTCATCGAACTCACGGAGGTTTCCGACATGGCAGAAGCAAAAGATACACAATGGATCGATTGGTCAGGTGTCTCTCTCATTGCGGTAGCGATCTATTGCATCGTGGCGGCGCTGATTGGCGGATGTCGCCCCAATTATCAGCAGCTTCGCAACGAAGGTCAAATGGCGATGCTTAACGGGGAGTACGGATCGGCGAGGTATTTGCTACTCAACGCCGACGAGAAGTCCCATCGCCGCGTCGAGATCCTTCACGACCTCGGTGTGTGCAGTGTGATGGTGGCCAAGCAGAAGTTTGCGGAACGCAATCACGCAGCGGCCTTCCGAGAGCTTGACAACGCCATTGCGTACTACCGTCGCGCCATCGATGAGTCACCCGGCAGCTATGCATCGTTGGAAGGGCTGAACATCGCCTTGGAATTGAAGGGTCAGTTTGAGGAGGCGTTGCAACAGGCCGAGTGGGCGGCGGAGTTTGTTGGCCCATCGGCCAAACAGCAGATCTTCCTTGCCCAGGAATACGAACAACGTGGTGACTTGGATGGGGCCCTGCTACGGTATCGACAGGGGGTGGCCATGGAACCCAATAACCCCAAGGCGCATATTGCCATCGCCGAGTTTCTCATTCGCCAGGATAACGACAATGCGGCAACGTATCATTTGATCAAGGCCAACCGCCTCGATCCCAGGAACGAGTGGGTCGCCGAGCAGCTTGCCTCTCGACATGGGTCCGAGCGACTGGCCACCATGGGCGGGGAAACGCCCTAACGCTACTTTGAATTTGCCTCACAAGATCCTTTGCGGGGTGTACAGCTTTTTGTCTACGCTGCCCGAGTAGGGCGGCAATTATTTCTACTCAAGAATCCGCGCGGACCAAGATCACCGGCTCACCAGTTGAATGTGTGGAATCTGCGGGATTGTCGGATTCGATGGTAAGCCGGTCGCGGCGGACGCGGTCGAACGGGCCTGTGCCACGCTGCGGCACCGCGGCCCGGACCACACCGGTGTTTGGGTAGATGCCGGAAGCGTCGTCGGATTCGGCGCAACGCGGCTCAAAATCCTCGACCCATCCTCCAAGTCCGATCAGCCTCTGCACCACGACAGCGGCCGCTTTCATCTCGTTTACAACGGGGAAATCTACAACTTTCGTGAGTTGCGCTCGGAACTCATCGCCGCCGGTGAGCGATTTGTCACGGACGGCGACACAGAGGTCGTCCTGGCAGCGTGTGCGCGGTGGGGCGTCGAGGCCTTCACCCGTTTTAACGGCATGTGGACACTGGCATTCTACGACTCACAAGAACGGACTGGGTTTCTTTCGCGGGACCGGTTCGGCGTCAAACCGTTGCTCTATGTCGCGGACGGAAAGGCCCTTCGTTTCGCCAGCGAGCTTCGAGCGCTGACGACGATCGGCGATTGGGACCGGGGCATCGATGCAAAAGCCGTCGTTTCGCACCTTCAGTTCGGATACATCGCGCAACCAGATACGATCTACCAGGCGGCCCGCCGCCTTCCGCCCGGCTGCTACTTGCCCTACGGGCCGAATGCCGCACATTCCCCGATCCGTTACTACGAACCCCACCCCGACCCCCAATCCCTGGACCCCACGGATTACAGCGAGGCATGTGTAAGTTTGCGTCGGCGTCTGGCCGACGCGGTGGTGTGTCGAAAGGTCTCAGACGTACCCATCGGTGCATTTCTGTCGGGGGGATTGGATTCCTCTATCATCGTTTCGCACTTGTCGGAAGCAATTGGGCGGCCCGTCTGCACCTTTTCCGTTGGATACGCGGGACAGGGGTCGTATGACGAGACGGCATATGCCCGAATCGTGTCCAGGCACTTCGGCACGGAACATCGCGAGTTGATTCTGACCCAGCGCGATGTCCTCGACGCTGTCCCAACGATACTCGATCACTTGAGCGAGCCGGTGGCGGACAGCTCGATTATCCCCACGGCGTTGCTCTCGCAGTTCGCCAAAAAGTTCGTGACCGTCGCGCTGAGCGGCGATGGGGGGGATGAACTCTTCGGCGGGTATTGGCGGTACCTCGGTCACTATTCGCTGGCGTGCTATGAGCGCATTCCCGCATTCCTGCGGCGAATGGTGCTCGAACGGATCCTGGCGGGATTTGCCGCATCCAAGTCTTCCACGCTGGGAAACCGTGTCCGGCAGTTTCGCAAATTGTTGCGCGCTGGTAGCGGCGACGTTCTGGAAAGGCATATCGCGTGGTCGCGCATTCTTTCTCCCGAGGCGGAGTCGCTGCTGGCCGACCGAGGCGACGTTCTGGCTTGTGACCAACGAGCGTTGGAATCGGCCCGGCGGATGACCGCAAGGTTGAATGGCGGCGATCCGCTCAATTCGATTCTGGCCTTCGACCTTCAGCATCAACTCCCGGCAGACATGCTCCAAAAGGTTGACCTGGCGAGCATGATGCACTCCCTGGAGGTCCGAGTTCCATTTCTAGATCCGGCGGTCGTCGAATGGGCTATGGCCATGCCGTCCAGCTTCAAGATCGACCGAGGTCGGCGTAAGCGCATCCTCGTGGACGCCTATCGGGGGCGCCTTCCCGACAGGGTACTCGATCGTCCCAAACAGGGTTTCGAGGTGCCCATCGGGGAGTTTTTCCGTGGCCCGCTGCGGGACATGTTTTTCGATACGGTAACACCTCAGGCAATCGAATCGTTGGGGTTACTCCACTATCCCGCGATCGAGGCGATTTACCGTGACCACGCTTCCCGCCGGGCCGACCATGCAGACCTGCTGTTCGCTTTGTTCACTATTTGTTGGTGGCTGAGACATCCCTGAACCGCCTTGTTTCCCATAAGATAATGCGGAAAAACAAGCTAAACCGGATAGTTGAAGTGCGGACAGTTGTAACATATACTACGCGGCTTGCCTGGACTTAGCCCGGCGATGGATAGGTGTAGAACGATGAAAAAAGACATTCACCCCAAATACATGGATTGCAAGATACACTGCGGTTGCGGGGAGACCTGGCAAACGCGAAGCACCGTGCCGGAGATCAAAATCGAGATTTGTTCCTCGTGCCACCCCTACTACAAGGGCGGCGGATCGAAGGTCATTGACACGCTTGGTCGGGTCGATCGCTTTACCAAGAAGTTTGGAAGCGACTACTTCGTCAAAGCAGAAAAGAAAAAGACCGTCAAGACGAAACGCGGTTAGGTACGCACGGCAACAACAACCACGCGCGGCTACCGAGCGATCGGTCCTGCGCGTGGTTCTTTTTCAGGATCGTACCATGCCTGCGGTGATTCGTTGGGGTATGGGGCTTCATTTGTCCGATGGAGTCGATGTGTTTCGCGGGAGGCTGTAGCCCCGCGAGTCGAGAGCATTTGAGACATGGTCCAGGAAATCCAGCAAGAGGTCGATGATCGGCTGATCGCCAAGCTGCAAGAATTGAGCGACCGTTTCGACTTGCTCAACGACCAGCTTGCCGAGCCCGAGGTTGCGTCGAATTCCGCCAAGACCATCGCCATCACCAAAGAGCAGGGTCGCATGCGCCGTCTGGTGGATCCGTTCCGGAGGTTCCGCAAGATACGCGGCGAGTTGCAGCAAGCGAAAGCCATCATCGAGGATCGAAATCAGGACCACGAACTGCGAGAACTTGCCGAATCCGAAGTCGACGAATTGCAATCCAAGCACGATTCGATGCTCGAAGAGCTAAAGTCGGCGTTGGTCAGCGACGAGGACGCGGCCATCACCTCCATCATACTGGAAATCCGCGCTGGAACGGGAGGCGATGAGGCCGCCCTCTTTGCTCGCGATTTGTACGAAATGTATCTGCGATATTGTGAGAAAAAGCGCTTTGCCGTCGAAGTTCTTGACCAGAGCGGCGGCGAGCTGGGGGGCCTGAAAGACGTAACTTTGAATATTAAGGGGCCCGAAGTGTTTCGCCTGTTGGGTTACGAGGGCGGCGGGCACCGCGTGCAACGTGTGCCCCAGACCGAAGCCCAGGGCCGCATTCACACGTCCGCGGCGACCGTGGCCGTGTTGCCGGAGCCGGAGGAAATCAACATCGAGGTCAATTGGGACCAGGATGTCGAGGAGTTTATCTCCCGCGCCGGCGGACCCGGTGGGCAGAACGTCAACAAAGTGTCCTCGGCGATCCGCCTGGTGCACAAGGCCACCGGCATCACCGTTTCCATGCGCGACGAGAAGAGCCAGCACAAGAACCGAGCGAAGGCCCGGCGGATTATGCTGACCCGTCTTTTCGACGCCCAACAGCAGGCGATCAATACGCAACGCGACAGCGCCCGCAAGTCGATGATCGGCAGCGGCGATCGGTCCCAGCGCATCCGAACCTACAACTTCCCGCAGAACCGACTGACGGACCATCGCATCAACCTTGATCTATATTCCCTCGATCGGATCATGCAGGGCGGCCTCGACGAGCTTATCGAGGCCTTGCAGACGTATGACAAGGAGCAGCGGCTCAAGAACCTATGACGACGATCCTCATGCGGGCATTAACCGGGCCCTTACGAATGAGAAGTATGGTGTGAGCACGATTTGTCGTTGGCGGAGAAGAGGTATCGCCGAATTGCATGGTCCCGACGTCCGCCAGATTGGTACCATTGCCATTGGCGGGCGCGGCTGATCGGCGATCGACGAAACGTGATTTGGATAACGGGAGTTTGGCTGCGTGCATTACAAGCGAAGCCGGTTTACCTAGCGGGAGGGGACCGGCTATACTATTTGCCGCCAGGCGCGCCAGCATTCGAATGGTACGAGTGAGAGTTTCCTGACCGGCGCGCAGACCCGCGTCGCAGAACATGGGAGGTTTTGATGGAACGGTGTGTACAGTTTTCCATTTTTCTGGTCAATAAACCGGGTGTGCTGACGCAAATCTTCCGGGAGCTGGCCAAGAGCAAAGTCAACATCACGAACATTGCGATGATGGACTCGATGGAGCATGGCGTATTGCGGCTGATCGTGGACAATCCAACGGCGGCAAGGCCGGTTCTCGGCAAACTGAATATTCCGATCGCGGAAACTGACGTTCTCTCGGTAACGCTCCCAAACCGTCCCGGCGCCGCGGCTGACCTGTGCGAGCGGCTGGCCGACTCCCACATCAACATCAGTTACATGTACTGCACCGGCGGCGCCGCGGGCGGCAAGACCGTGGTGGTGTTGAAAGTCCCGGACATCAAGAAGGCAGTCAAGGTCATCGAGGGCGGAAAGAACACCCGGCGGGACATGAAGATCAAGCTCCGCCGCCCGGCCGGGGCCAACAACCGGCGCTAGCCAGGTCAACCGCGAATCGTGAACTCAATCATCTCAATCGAGGCGCCGCGCCCTTGTCCGGCGGAACTTCGGAGGTAGCGTTCGACGTAACCAAGATTGTGGTTGAATCGAACACGCATCAGAACCGTTTTTGCATATCCGGCGAAGGGACCCGCCGGGTCCTCCAAGTTGTCCAGCTCCAGCTCGAGAGTGTCGAAGAGTCCATCGATCGTGTAAGCGTTCAGATCAGTCGTGGTGGGTGGACGGCCATCGACCAGGGCGTGTTCCACAATACCGTCACGCCATTGGATCGAGTATTCGCTGCCGTGCATACGATATCGAACCGAATAACCGCGAATTCCCGCGGCACGCCATTGCTGCCTTGCCGTCGCTAGCGCCTCACGCGTGAGCGGACCCATCGGCTCGCGAAACCAGAAAACCGCCCCGCCGGCCCCCACAATGAAGGCGGCGGCCATCAGATATACATTGGTTCTCGTTACGATTCTCACTGGAGTTACTTTCTAGCACTTCCAGAAAACGCGAAGTACCCGTCATTTCCCGGAGTGGTCAGGATCACCTTCTCCATCTCCAGGCAAGTAATAGCGCGGGAAGCATCGCCGCGCTGACCAGGAGCATACTCAGGGATATCATCATCCCATATTCGAAGCGGTGGAACTTTTCAATCACCACATGGGCAATGGGATTGAAGGTCGGTACCCGTACCATGGTGGAAGTAGCCACGTCCGCCACGGACAAGGCGGCTACGACCGCGATGCCCCCGCACAGCAACGCCCAATTCATGGGAAGAAAAAGATGGAAAACCAAGTCTCCTTGCGTCGCACCATCCGTACGGGCTTGGGCGGACAAGTCATCCTTGCGGGCATGGACGACCAGCATTCCCGTCGCAATGCCGATCCACCCGAAGCGAGCGATGTAACCCAGGGCCACGATAGGCCAACCATCGTAGAGCCATCCCAACTGGGGACGATTGTAAGCCGCGACGAGTCCTTCCCCAATCAATGCACCGGGCAGCGCACCGAAAAGGATGGCCCACAGCATCGGCAATCGGGGCCGACGTAAGGCGGCCATTCCCATGCCCATACCGACCGCAACGATTCCGCTGAAGACCGCAACGGCCAGTGTACATGCCAAATCCCCGCCATAAGTACGCAAAGCCTCGGAGAGCACCTTCGTCGAGGCCAGTTCAGCCACCAATCTTGCGAGGGGCAATAGTAAGGAAACTATGAGAATGGCAAAGACGCCCAGGCACAGAAGCGGCGATGCTCTGGTCGACAATAAGTCTACATTGTCTTCCGCCACGCATTGCCGCCAAAGCTGGAACACGAGAACTACCACGAAAAGAGTAACCGCGGTGGGGAGGATTGCGGGCCAGACTACGTCGATCACGTGGGCGGAACTGGTCGCCCAGCCCAATAGCTCCGTCGAATAAACGATCAGTCCGCAAGCATGGGGCACGCCGTAATCGCCGAAGAATAATACGAACAGAATCAGCCCGCTTAAGGCGATATGGCGGAAAAGCGTCGGCAGGGCGGCATGGAACAACGCCCGCAAGTGCGAGGTGGACAGTAACGCCGCCTCAAAGGCACGACGCCCGCCGCGAGACCATCCGGCGCCGATCACAAATGCGGGAATCGGCCAGGCCCAAAGCGTCCATACCGCGACGCAGCGAACATAGGGATCGCAATCCTTGGGTAAGAGTCGCTCCCATCCGAAAGCGAAGACCATCGGCGGACACAACAATAGGGCCGACAACGAAGCAGCGACCAGCGATTGCTGCGAGAGCCGTCGTCCCCGTCCAATCAAGTACGCCCCCGGAAGCGAGAGAATCAGACAAGCAACGGTGGCGACTACCGACAATGCGGTGCTGCGTCCAAGCAATCCCCATTGCCGCCAGGAAAAATGGAATCCATTTTCCGGAGGTTGACCCTGGGCGGCGCTGGCAATGATCAGGGCAGCTGCCGGCCAGACATACGCCAGGAGAAATACCACCCAGCCGGCCGCGATGAGTATCGTAGTGACGGCGCGGGGAATCACCGGATCAAGATTTCGTGGACGGCGGCATCGGCATCATCCAGGGATTCCGCAACAGCGTCGAAATTGACTACCGTCTCGTTCGGCCAGGGGATGTTCAGCTCCTTGCGCAGGGACTCGCGCACAGGTACGAATTGCGCCTCACTTTGAGCAAGGATTCGCTCGACTTCCGCGGAGACCAGAAAATCGACCAGCAACTGCGCCGCCGAAAAATCCGGCCCACCCTTGATAATTGCCACGGAACAGGGAATAAGCAGCGAACCACCTCCCCCCATGTCCAGATAGCGAAGTTCCAGAGGCGCTTGATTGGATGCCGCGCTTCGATTCGCCGCAAAGACGTCGTCCGTGTCGGTGAAGGCAAAGTCCGCGCGACCGGTCATGACGGCTCGAACCGTGGCGCTGTTGCCGTCAACAACGCTAACGCCCCCGTCGCGCAACCGCGTAAGGAAAGACTTCGCGCGATCCGGTCCCCAGAGTGTAAACATGGCGGCCACATGTCCGCGGGTAGTGCCAAACAGCGGGTTGGCGATGGCTGAACGTCTAGCGTAGTCGCCATCGGCGAGAGCCTCCCATCGCGTCGGCACTTGCGACTCGGCGGTTCGACTTGGATCAAAGACAAGAACCCTCGCACGGACGGCCGACGCCGTCCAGCGATGTTCGTGATCCTTGAATCGTGATGGAATGTCCGAAGCCTGCGGAGAGTCATAGGGTTCGAGCAGGCCCTTTCGGGCCAGCAAGATCGTATTGAACAATTCGCCCGACCAGAAAACATCGGCGCGTGGCCGACCGGCTTCCGATTCGCGGATGATCCGCTGCACAAGTCCGGTGGTCTTCCCCGCCTCCGAGTCATAAATCGCCGAGACTTCCACGCCGGTCCGAGCTTTGAAAACGTCAAACACCCTCCGCCCGTAGGCTTCATCGACGGCGCAATATACGACCACTTGAGCCGGGGTGGGAGTGGGCGCGATAACGCCGAAGGCGATCACAGCAGATATCGAGAGGATTGCTCTCAACAAGCTGCGGGAATCAGGCCTCGCGGGCGCCCGCGCCGCCTTGCGCTGTCGAATCAAACCCAAATCGCAAGCGACGGGCCCTTCCGGCATGACTCGATTAATATTCTGGTTGAGTCTCTGCACTGGTCTTGGACTATGCTTCATAAGTCTCCACTTCGCTTGTCCGAAGCGCCCATGCGCTGGTAGCATATGATAATGGGGCCGTAGCTCAGTTGGGAGAGCGCCTGGTTTGCAACCAGGAGGTAGCGGGTTCGAACCCCGTCGGCTCCAATTCCCCTTACCCGCTAGGCAATCGTTTTCAGTGGGTATAGCTTGCCCGGACAATCGGGTCCGTGATGGGGTACCCGGGTACGAGGAAGGCGTCGTCGGTTCGAGTAGTTGACTCGGTGCCGCGGTAACGCCGAACATCGCCGATGGTCCACAAGTTGTCGTGCTTGGCGTCGTAGACCGGCGTGCGCACAAATTGGATGCTGCCGTTGAGAGTAAGAACGGTCTGTCCGCGGCCACGATGGGCGGGGGAGTTCGTATTGGATGGATCGATGGCCTCATTGAATCGAGCGCCGACAAACAGAGGGTTGGAATCGCTCATATAGGCGATGGCGACTGGTGGCCTGAGATTGGGTTGGGCGCCCGCCAAGCTGAGTGAATCGTAGCTAATGTTGCGGGATGTAGCGAAGTCAACATGACCGGCAATCTGGTCGGTGGGCATAGCCTCCCCGTCCGGGCCGCCGGGGCAGATGAAATCCTTGCTCTTGGGTCCGAAACCGAGCTTAACCAAGAGAAAGGGATGTCGGCTGTTCGATGCGTAAGGCGCGCTACTATCGCTCCCGGGCAACCAGGAAGCACCGGCCACGCTGCCGGCAAAGGGAAGCGAGTCGCCAAAGGATTGTTGATAGGCGCCGGCCCCATGGAAAATCGAGCCAAGGTTGCTGGCACAAAGTGCTCGTTGGGTGCGGCCGCGAAGCTCGGACAGACCAGGGATGCCCAGGCCGACAAGGAGGATTAAGCATGCGGCCACGGCAATCAATTCCCGCATTCTCGGGAACGCCAGGCGCGAACGCTCGCCGGAACCCGCGTGAAAGGGAATAGGCAGCAGGGGGTCGGTTGCTCGGTCAATATAGGCAAGAACTTTGTCAACGAGATTGGCCGAAACAGTTCCGGGGTGAGCGTGGTCAAGTGGTTGTAGAACCCGCACGAGGCGGTCGTTCTTGCCACGAAGCTCCGCGTCGCGGCGCAACTCGGCCTCGACCCATGAGCATTCCTCCGCCGTCAATCGATTCAGGTGAAAATCGAGGAGCAGGTCCTCCTCAACTCGCCGCTGATGCTCCATTAAGTCCGTTCCCCATTACCGTTCCAGCCGTTTAGTTTCACTGACCAATAGCCGTGGTTGTACTTGCGTACACTGCATTGGCAAACTTCTACGTCGCTCGTTTGGCGCTTTCCGCCACGGCCTCGCGATATGCCTCACCGAAAGACACCACCGCGGCGTGCAGCCTGCTCTTCACCGTCCCCAGCGGAATGTCGACGATTTCGCCGATATCCTTGTATGGGAACCGATGATAGTACGCGAGGACCAAAACCTCGCGCAGCTTTTCGGGCATGGCCTCCAGAACCGTCCTTACCAACCGCCGTTTCTCATCCACCAACAATTCCGCATCCGGAGCGGAGTAATCATTGGAGAGCAGATGAACGAATCGCCGTCCGGTGTCTTTTTCATCGCCCAAATGGGCGTCAATGGGCACCTCATGCCGGCGGCTTCGCCTCCGCAGATAGTCCCGGGCCTTGTTGGCTGCGATCGTAAACAGCCAGGGCTTAAACCGCCGGGACGGATCGAACGTCGCCGCGGACGTATGGACCTGCAACAACGACTCCTGAACCACGTCCTCCGCCGCCACCGAATCACCGGTGAACCGGACCACAAATTGAAAGAGCTCCTGCGTATGACGCCGGACCAGCAGTTCGAAGCTGCCGGGCTTGCCCTGCAGGTAGTCCTTCAGGAGTTTCTCATCGGTAGGCGAGTCCACCGCCTTATTGTATGCTTACGCCCCGCCAGGTCCTATGGTTCACGAATTTTCACCCAACGGCTGACCGGGTCCCACCATCGACGCCGGTCGGTCGAGCGGGAGTGGTCGTCCCCCTTGCTGAGGGGGACTAAAGCGGGTCAAGCCGGTGCAATGCGGGTCCGCCGACGATATGGACGCTCAGCCGGGACGCCCTCGATCGTCCCATACCCACCGCGATTATCGGCCGGCCCGCTCGATCCTGCGCCCAGAGTCGCTCCCGAATCTCATCGTCCCGGTCGCGAAGCGCCTCCATCGACCGATGCGGCTTCCACATGCGGGCGAATGTCCAGCAGGCCAGTCGGAACCGATCCGCTCACCTGCGCTCATTTTCATGGTTTCAGCGTGTCACACCGTGACATGACCTACTGTCCTTTTTTTTGGGTCCGATGCCTAGATTTGGTCCGACCACTGCTCAAGAGCAGTGGCACCGCCGTGACCTACGAATCAGTGCCACTACTCACTGCCAAATTCAATCTGGAATCGGGCCCAATCGCGGAGATCAACGTTGCCATCCTGATCGAAGTCCAAGCACCGGCATGTGGTTGGCAGCCCGAGACAATGGGTGCCCGGTCGCGGGCCAGTTAGGCATGTGGTATCATGGTCCAGAAGATCAACCGCCAAGTCTCCGTTACAGTCGGCTTTCGCACCAGGTTCGCATGAGAGATAGGCAAGAAAGGCGACTGTATACGCACCGAGCGTTGTTGCTCTTCCGACGAGTAAAAGTCCATTATTAAGTCCGTGTTTTATACGTATCGTATCGTTAATGACTGAAATGCCTGCTGCCGGTAAGTCAAGCCCTAAATTAGCGAGGTGCTCCTCTAATAACAGAGGCTCACTCCAATCCGAATAATAAATATACGCCCGAGAAATCCCTGTTACCAAAGAATTGTAACCAACTACTCCGTCGCTAACTGCTTTTATATGTCCAACACCGAACCGATGGACTAGCAATCCCGTTGAATCCCAAATTGCCCCAACGTAATCCAACTCATTAAGCGAAAAGAATTCTCCACCAACCCTGTCACCGCTTGGAGAAACACCTCGTATTACGCCTGCAGCGACACCGTCCGGCGGAATTTCGGCATATATCGGCGTATACTGAAGGCCTACTACTGTTGCTTTCCATAAAACTGGCACGGACCCGATAGTGCCTCCGATAATCATCCCATCATCGGAAATATCGCCAGCGGCGCCCCCAGATGTTCCAGTGAGATCGATTACTCCATTTGACAAACTCATCACGGCACCACCAGCGCCGGCTTTTCCAACAGCGATACCATTCTCAGAAATGGAGGACACTCCCGAGTCAGTTGCGCCGGCGCCAAGCCCTAACCCTTGCGGGTTGGCAAGTTGATCCCATACCGTTGCTTCCTGAGCAGTGGGATTCGGTGCCGAAGGAGAGTCACTACGACCGCCGAACACGGTTCCATCGCTTGTAACATCTGCGACTGCCCCGAATCCGGAACCACCGGGAAGACCCGGAAACAGTTGCATGGCAGTAGTAATGGTTCCTGTCCCATCTCGCGTTACAAAATAAACAACAGGGAACCCATTCACCTCTCCGGTTACGAGGAAAGTATCTTCACTTGTCTGAGCAGTCCCTCCCGGATTCAAGCCCTCAATAGTGACGATGAATGAACCCCCTGCGAATGATGAACTGACCGGGATAAGCGAAGAAAGAAAAGCGCTCGCAAGGAATCGCGAAGCGCGGTTGCAGCAAACTCTGAAACTTAATCTGCCCATGGGCCCTTTCCTCCTAACCGCATTAAAACTTCTCACGGTTAAAGGCTGGATTGAGAATCTGCAAGTTTGCGAGATGGCCAAGGGTTCTCAAACGCCGCCCCGCCGTTTGACGCTTTGCGTTTGGTTCCATGACGGCTTCCGCTCAACCTTGCGCCTGGTGGTGAACGACTCGTTCGCCACGCCCGGCGCGCCCGTAAACCGACATTTCCCACTTGACTCGTTCCCGCGAGACGCTCGCGGGCCAACCCTTGACAGTCGACACCACGTATGTGTTTAGCGTGCCATAATTCTCGTGCCGGAGGCACACCTGAAATTAGCCCCGCGTTTCAACGCGGGGGAACGAATTCGTGAAAAACCTGAGTCCCGGAGGGACGGCTGAGCCTTGGTATCCCCTGCTTCAGTCGTCCCTCCGGGACTTGGACCAGTCTCAACGCTCCTTTTCCCCATCGATGAATCGGTGGGCTATACCCATCACGTCCCTCTGGGACGCTAAACACGAACAACGGTCGAAACGACTGTCAAGGGCCAACCGGGCATTCTACTCGGAGCAACGCCGAATCACAACCGATTTTCCGCCTTGCATGCCGGACTTTTGGGCGGAGTGCAGCCGCCCAAGACGCCATCTGGGAAACCCGAGTTAGGTACGATGCGATGCCCTATTTCGACGTTTTGACTTTTCGGCGTTTTGACTCTCCGGTGTCTGCTCTCTTGTTTCCAGTTTCTGCGTGATCGTTCCCCGATCCTCCTCCCACCGCGCGCCTGCGAAGTTATATAGGCATGAAAACTCATCAGCGCCCAATCCGCGCCCTTTGTGATGCAGCCTGCCCCCGACTCCGGCGGGGGTCACTCCGTGGCTTCGCGAAACAAAACGCTGGATTTCCAAACGAACCCACCGCAAAATCGCTAAGTGCTTATGAAGAAAAACGTTATGAACATTCACCCAAAAACGGAAAGCCACCGAATGCCAACCCAAAGCCACCTGCGTTCGCCTGCCGACGGCCGAAAACGCTCGGTTGAGATACCCTAACATTTTTCTAACATTTTGCTTGCAAGGGGGTCGATGATGGGGTAGATTCCAGCGTCGTGGAAGAGCGGCTGGGCGGAATGACCAAGGCGGCGGCGATGTCCCTATTGGTGACCGGCAGTATTGCAATCGACACGGTGACCTCCCCCTATGGGCGGGCGGAAAACGTCCTGGGCGGTTCGGCCGTGTACTTTTCCTTTGCGGCCTCCCAGTATGTGCCCGTGCGTCTCGTGGGAGTCGTCGGTGAAGACTTCCCCGATGGTTTTCGGGGTACGCTTGCCACGCGGAACATCGATCTTCGTGGGCTGGAGCTTCGCAAGGGGAGCAAAACTTTCCGTTGGAACGGTCGATTCGAAGGGGACATGAACGCCGCCGAAACGGTGGAGGTGGACCTCAATGTTCTGGCCGAGCGCGGCCCGAAAGTGCCCGAAGTCTTCGCCGACAGTCAGACCGTTTTTCTTGCCAATACTCACCCCACGCTCCAGCGCGACCTGCTTTCGCAATTGCGTTCTCCAAAATTGATTGTGTGTGACACCATGAACCTTTGGATCACCACGGAGCGGGACTCCTTGTTGGAGACGTTGCGGCTGGTGACCGGCGTGATCGTGAATGACGGCGAGGCCCGCCAGCTTACCGGGCGGATGAACTTGATGGAGGCGGGAGAGGCGATCCTGGCGATGGGACCGCAATTCGTCATCATCAAGAAGGGCGAACACGGGGCCTTATTGCTGACGTCCGAAGGCCCGGCGGCCGTCCCGGCGTTTCCGTCGAAGACCGTTCACGACCCAACCGGGGCCGGAGACAGTTTTGCCGGCGGTTGTTTGGGCTATTTGAGCGAGCAGGGGCGAGCCGATTTTGATGCCTTGCGGCACGCCCTGGTCCGCGGCACGGTGGCGGCTTCGTTCGTGATCGAAGATTTTTCCTTGCGCCGCGTGGAAAAACTTACCCGGGCGGAGGTTGATCGGCGGGTGAATGAGTTCGTGCGGATGTTGACATTCGCGTAGTCGCGTTGGAGTTGATCCGAACGGCGTGCGGCTCTTCGTGGCCATTGAATTGACGGACGTGGTCCGCGAGGCGTTGAAGGAAGTTCAGAGCGCGCTGGAACGATCGTGCAAGGATGTTCGCTGGGTGCGTGCGGAACAAATGCACCTGACCGTCAAGTTTCTCGGCGAGGTGCCCGACGGCGAGGTTCCGCGTGTGGCCGAGGCGGTCGCCCGAAGTGCGGCGAGGACTGCTCCATTTGAGTTGGAATTGACTGAATGCGGTTGTTTCCCTCCGCGCGGTCCGGCGCGAATCGTCTGGGTGGGCGCGCAGGATGGTTTGGGAGCATTGCACAAGTGCGTGGATGCCGTTGAAAATGAATTGGAAGGAGTCGGTTTTCCGAAGGAATTGAGAGCCTTTTCTCCACACTTGACCGTTGGTCGCGTGAAGGAAGGGCGGTCGGACAGCGGAGTGCGTTCGGCTACAGAGGGCGTAAAGGTCAAGAGAGTCGGGCAACCGGTGCGTGAACTGGCGTTGATGTCGTCGGTTTTGTCGCCCAGAGGGCCGTTGTACAGCGTGGTAAGTAGATTGAAACTTGGTGAAGGAACAGATTCGTCGAGTGGGAGGTGCTGAATGAGAGTTGTGATGCAAGATAACGTAAGCGTGAAGCGCGAGGAGGCCCTGGGCCGAGCATTGCAGCAGATTGAAAAATCCTATGGCAAGGGCGCGATCATGCAGCTCGACAAGATGGATGCGGAGGTCGAGGGGATATCCACCGGCGCCTTGTCGTTGGACCTTGCTCTTGGCGGCCGTGGATTGCCGCGCGGCCGCATCATCGAGCTATTTGGCCCTGAGTCCGGCGGCAAGACGACCCTTGCCCTGCACGTTGCCGCGGTCGCGCAGCGACAGGGCGGGGTGGCCGCGATCATCGATGCGGAGCACGCTTTGAGTCCCGTTTGGGCCAAGAAATGCGGCGTCAATCTCGAAAAACTGCTGGTCAGCCAGCCGGAGGCGGGTGAAGAGGCCCTGGAAATCACGGAGATGCTCGTCCGCAGCGGATCGGTGGACGTCATCATTGTCGACTCCGTCGCCGCCCTCATTCCCCGCGCGGAAATCGAGGGTTCGATGGGCGACGCGCATGTGGCGCTCCAGGCCCGGTTGATGAGCCAGGCGCTGCGCAAGCTCACCGCCACCATCGGCAAAACCCGAACCGTCGTTATTTTCATCAACCAGCTTCGCATGAAGATCGGGGTCATGTTCGGAAATCCGGAGACGACTCCCGGCGGGCGGGCGCTTAAGTTCTACGCCTCCGTGCGTCTCGATATTCGCCGCGTCTCCTCAATTAAAGAAGGGGAGACGGCGACCGGCAACCACGTCAAGGTGAAAGTAGTCAAGAACAAGGTCGCCGCTCCATTCCGCGAGGCGGAGTTTGACATCATGTTCGACAGCGGGATCAGCGTGGAAGGAGACCTTCTCGACCTTGCCGTCGCCGACAACGTGATTTCCAAGAGCGGCGCTTGGCTGGGCTACAAAGACGTTCGACTCGGTCAGGGGCGTGAGAACGTCAAGCAGTTCCTTCGTGACAACCCCGACTTGTTCGAGGAGATTCGCGCGGCCGTCATCGCCAAGCGACTGCCACTCCCCAAACCCGCCAAGAGCGATGTTCAACGAGATCAGGCGGTGGCGAATCTGGGTGTGAAGTCCGCGGCCAAGGAACCGATCGCCAGGCGAAAGCATGCGTAGTACGCCGGGCGCGGGAGTGCGTTTCGCAATGCCTCGCGGTGGCATTGCTCCGGTCATTCGCACCAGGTGATCGGCTCTTAACGACCTTGGGTCACGGTGTGCATCGCCCGCAACGATCGCGGCAAAAGCCGCTGCCGCATGTGCCGCTGGGACAGTGCGTGTCGTTAATGCATGGTTCCCCGGTGTTGGCCCCTCCCACGCAGGTCTTGACGCAAAGGCCGCCAACACAAGATTCCGGTCCCCCGCACGCCGTCAAGTTACATGTGACCGTCGAAGGACAAGGGCATGGCCCGCCGTACGCATACGCGAGTTGTTTCACAGCGTCGACCACCGCAACGATATCCAGGGCGCTGATGTCGGCGTTAAGCTCGGGCACGTTCGGCTGAATCTGAGCGATCGCCTTCACCGGAGCACCCAGCAAGTTCTTGAACTTGTTCACCGATTGGGCGACGTCGATGGCGTTCGGCTGCGTCGTGGTTCCTGGGGGATTGAATTCCTCGGCGATGTCACCCCAGCGTGCCGTCGTCACGACGAGCGGGGCTGTGCCTATACAAGTTGCTTCGTTGCCCTGACAGTTTTCCCCGAAATTCTGAACGTGGTACGTGGAGCTGGGGATGATTTCAGCGCCGATGACATGGAACTGTCCCTCCGTGGTCCAGTCGCGGTACAGGGGGGTGCATTGCAACCGGGCGGCACGGTAGCTGCCTGCTGCCGGGCTACCCTGCGATTCCAGAAACGTGCCGGGATTGCCCACCCAGCGGACGCAGCCGCTGGGGTCCGTGCACGTCGCACCCATTTCATAAGAAGAGAAGTCCGGCGGCGGGCAACATTCGAGATTCGGCGGTTGAGGATTTTGCAAGTCCACGAGCGCCACCCGTAATGCGGTGATCGCGCCGGGGCCGGCGGTTGCCGAGGGCGGCACTTCCAATGCAAGACTGCGGTTCTTGCCGTTCACGGAATCACTGGTCGGCATCGTCGGATCGCACTCGTCGGGGATTCCGTTGGTGTTTGCATCCGTCGAATGGCCGGAGGAAATGTCACAATTATCCGGGAACAGGTTTTCGTTGCAGTCAGCGGTAAAAACATTGGGCATGAATGCAAACCCGGTCGTGGAGCGTAGTCCCGTATCGTCGCCGACGACAAAGGAGCGTAAGTACTTTCCATTGAGAATGTCGAATTCCATGATTCTGGCGCTGGTGACGTGTAGTTCAACGACGTCGATTAATTCTTCATCGCCATGGTCGTGGTCATTGGTGGCCGGGAGATCGCGCGAGGCGAACACGTTGCCGTTGGGGCCGATGCGCACACTCCATGGACCGTCGAGATACAACGCACTAGTCGTACCGCCGCTGTTCCACTTGCCCAGGAATGCCCCCGTTGACCCGTGATATTGCAGAATTGCGTCGGTCAGATAACTGGCGACCAAAAGATTTCCGTCGGGTTTGAAGACCATTCCGCGCCCTCCGGCCAACCCTCCATTATTGGAGGAGCTGACGAACACGCGTATGAACGCTCCCGTATTCCCGTCGTACTCCATAACCTGGTTGCCGCCGCTCGTGACATAAAGATTGCCGTTGGGGCCGAAGGTCAATCCAAACGGGCTCGTCAACCCACCCGATCCTGCCGAAACGAATGCTCCGATGAATGCCCCCGTTGTGCCGTGGTATTTCAGGACACTATTGGTATTGCGGCTACTAACGAGAAGATACCCATCGGGTCCAATGATTAATCCAGTGGGGTAATTCAAACCGCCGCTTCCGGTGGGAACAAAATCGCCTGAATAAGCGCCGGTTACGGCATCGAAACCGACGACCTTGTTGGTTGTGGCGCTGGTGACCAACACACGGTTGCCGGGCGCGACGATCAAGTCCTGGGCTGAGGCCACTTGTCCGGCTGTTGAAGTCTTGACCCGCACCCCGCTGTTGGCGTGATATTGTCCAACATAGTCGAGTATGTCGCTCGCCACCCAGGCGTGACGGCTCCCTTGAAGCTCAGCGATATCATTGATTCCGTCGCCGTCACAGTCCTGGCAAGAGTCGAGCACGACGTTTCGATCCAGGTCCAGTGTCAAATCGAGTTGAATTTCGTCGTAGTCAGGAACGCCGTTGCCGTCGCAATCGGGGTCGCATTCATCGGGAACGCCGTTGCCCCAAAGGTCGGCGCTTGTGCCCTGGGCGATATCGAGATCATCAGGAATGCCGTTGGGCTGGCAGTCCGGTTCGCACTCGTCGGGTAGTCCATTTCCGTTTTGATCGATGCCGGGACTCGCCGCAATCTCCGCCGGATCCAGAATGCTGTTTTCGTTGCAGTCCTCGCAGATGTCCGGGATTCCATTCCCGTTTACATCAGGGGCGCCGCCCATGATGTCCGTTGTATCGTCAACGCCGTTTTGGTTGCAGTCGTAGGAGACGCAACTTGCTCCCGCTTCGATGAAGTCCCTCATCACCCTTCGGATCCGGCGATGGTACCAGAGTTCCTCCACCAGGTTTCCGCCGCTGACCGTCTGACTACAGTAGCTCATCAGCGTGCCGCGTTGCGGAAAGACCGGCGGGGGATAGCAACGGTCAATGAACGGGCAGTAGTCCGGCGTATGGCAGGCGTCAAAGTTGTGACCCAGTTCATGGACCAGAACGCCTGTGTCGTAATCCCCTACGTTGGGAACCGTCGGATCGGGGAAGCCTTTCATATAGCCGCATACGCAATAGCCGTTCGACGTACAGACTGCTCCGAGATAAGCCACGCCGCCGTAGGGCAAGTCCCGGCGTCCGCTGATAAAGGTTGCCGTATCCCTTGCGATGGCGCCTTCGTTGGCGTTCCAATAGTTGCGATAACCGTTAAGGGGATCGGGGTTGTTCATGAACGGCTTTTCGGACGCGGGCGTGCTGAACAGTCGCACGAAAACCACTTCGAACCGAGTGTCGATCTCCTGCATGAAGATGGCATTGGTGCGGGCGAAGAGTTCAACGAGGTAGTCCATCGTGACGGTAAGATCGTTGAAATTCTCGTATAGATCGTAATCGGTCTCCACCGCGATTTCGACGGTCCTCATGCGCTTGTTATAGATCGTGCTGGAGGGCGGCTCGAAGCAGCAACCGGCGACGTTGGAGGTCGCACTTAATCCACACTTCGGCACGTCGGGGAACGCCCCCGAATTCCCATTCGCCGGGCGGACCGCGACCAGGCCGGGGGCCAAGACTTGTCCCGTCGAGTCCACGGGAGTCAACACATATTTTTGGCCGCCGGGTCCCAGGTCGATGTGCCCGCGAATCCCCCGTGGAGACGAAAAGAGAACGACGCTGGAGCCGGCGTTTCCTTCGACCTTTCCGCGGAACAATTGCAATTGCGAGCTGTCGTAGTCAAAGGGCACGTCCGTGCCGTCGGGTTGACCCACGACGATCTTCGTCTGCGGCCCCAGGACGCGAAGAGGCTCCAGTTCCATGCTAACCGATCGGCTCACGTCCAACGGCAATCGGGCGATTCGAAACTTGCCCTGACCCAATCCGGTGTTACGCAGGTCTTGCGCATCTTCGCCAAGAAGTTCCGGCGCGATGGGTACAATACTCGTGAGTTCATTGAACGCCACAATGATCTCTGAGGGGTAATGGGTAATTCGCGAACTAATGACGTCGTTGGTTGCGCTTTCATCGCTCACCACTTCTACCCCGTCCACGGCGGCCGGCCCGGGGGGCAGCTCCGCCGCAGCGGTTTCAGGCGTCGGTAACGGTCTCACGAACATAAGTGTCGTGATTCCCACTGCTACGAATATGTGCTTTCTTCGTTGAGTCACGTTCACTCCTTCCATGGGTAGGCAATGCTTGCCGGACCCCTCGCAATACTTAATAACTTATCCAAACTTGCGCGAAGAAACAAGTGAAATGGAGAGTATCCGAGTATTTCTTTTAGGGTTGGCTGGAACTCACGATTTGTGCATGTTTCAAGAAACTCAACCTTACTGATGAAGGCTGATTCCGCCCCAGCATGAAAGTGCCTAGCCCGCATATTTCATGAGTAGGTGGGCTATTCGTTCAGACCCGAGGCTTCGGTCGGTCGGGGTGGTCTGGATGCACCGCCCCCTTTCCCCCACGCTCGTTTCTGTTTTCGGTTCCGGA